>FZPS01000187.1_pt91 | contig 49045 bp, 52 predicted proteins | sample 1817821 | NCBI WGS metagenome assembly FZPS01 (sample SAMEA104158645, study PRJEB21678) | metagenome | place: Germany | collected 2015-04-21 | reverse complement strand
GGGCTTTAAAGGCCTTATCAGGTTTTTAAAAAATAAAAAATCACTACCAAAGGAAACCTCTAAACCATTGAGACCGCTTACAATATACGCGGACCAAAAAAGTTGCCCACAAATACTTGACTCAAACTTCTATATATTACGAAACGACATCATCGAGATTATTTGTTATAATGAAACAACAAGATTAAGATGATAAATTTTTCAAAAAATAAGCGAGGCCTTTTACTATGATAGATCAACTTAAAAAAATATATTCAAGCTTAGTCATTAAGCAACCTAATCAAACAAATCAGCCAGCTAAATATCAATGGTTTATGACTGCTGATAACACAATTATCGGAATCGAGAAACAGGAACTTGATCAAAAAGATCAATCTTTACTAGAGTTAATCTTAACACCTTATCACGGCGCTCACCCACCAGTAACCAATCGAGAGCAATGTTGGCATCATTTAATTAATGAACTTGATGAATCAACATTTAATCATAAACCAAAGCAGTATCGCTTCATTTTGTATACTCTTTCGGAGCCGATGGCTGATCCTGAAGATTTTAGAACTGCAATTGATGGCCTCTATTCATCACGACCAGCAATTGTGTGGATGAATCAATTATCAGGTATTATTATTGAAGAAGATTTAAATTTAGATGATGAAACTATTTCCTATGAGGATATGATAGAAGTATTTACAACTGACTTTTATCTTGATGTCCAACTATATATTGGACCTTATTTAACTGATCTAAATAAAGCTCATGAATATTATACCTGGATGCAGATGAGCTTTGAGATACTTAATCGTTATAATACAAAACCTGTTATGAGCTATGTATCTGCAATTCCATACTTAATAACAACAATTAAAAGTAAGACCGATAGTCGCTTTTTAGTAGAGGCGATTTTACAAGAAACAGCTGAAGATGAAGAACTGTTACGTTCAATTCAAGTTTTTCTCGAAAGTAATTTTAATGTCAGTTTAGCTGCGAAAGAGCTTTATATGCATCGCAACAGTTTACAATACCGTATCGATAAATTTATTGAAAAAACCAATATCGACGTCAAACAATTTGAAAATGCCGTATCGGTCTACTTAATTTTATTACTAAAACGCCATGTCGATTAATGACATTCTATTGTGCTAGTCAGTATCATTTATTGACTAGCATTTTTTTGTGAAAATATGTTAGTTAATTTGTTAGAATTAAGCATATTACTATTAACCGAAAAGGAAAATGGCGTTAGTTTTGTAAGCGTGCACAAAGAGGTTGTCTTTTTTTTGTGCAGTGTGTCCATTTACCTAAATCGCTTAGTTGTGTAAACTTAATTTATAAAGTTAAACGTTTTCAAATCAGAGGAGGACTATATAATGGCAGAACTATCCCTAAGAAACATTAATAAGATTTACGATAAGGATGGGGTTAAAGCGGTATCTGACTTCAACCTTGAAATTAAAGACAAAGAATTCGTTGTATTCGTAGGCCCATCTGGTTGTGGTAAGTCTACAACTTTACGTATGATCGCTGGATTAGAAGAAATTACATCTGGTGAACTATACATCAACGGTAAACTAATGAACGATGTTGCTCCTAAAGATCGTGACATCGCAATGGTTTTCCAAAACTATGCACTTTACCCACACATGAACGTATATGATAACATGGCATTCGGTCTTAAATTACGTAAGTTCAAGAAAGATGAAATCGACCGTCGCGTTAAAAATGCTGCTGAAATCTTAGGTCTTGAAGCTTTCCTAGACCGTAAACCAAAAGCACTTTCAGGTGGTCAGCGTCAGCGTGTTGCTTTAGGACGTGCGATTGTTCGTGACGCACAAGTATTCTTAATGGATGAGCCTTTATCAAACTTAGATGCGAAACTTCGTGTTCAGATGCGTGCTGAAATCCAAAAACTTCACAAGCGTTTAGAAACAACGTCAATTTACGTTACACACGACCAAACTGAAGCGATGACAATGGCTACAAACCTAGTTGTACTTAAAGATGGTATTATCCAACAAGTTGGTGCACCTAAGGAAATTTATGACAAGCCAGATAACGTATTCGTTGGTGGATTCATTGGTTCACCTGCAATGAACTTCTTCACTGGTACAATCCAAGAAGACGGTTTCCACGTTTCAAATAACGGTCAAGTAATTGGTGTTCCTGAAGGCAAGATGAAGCCACTTCGCGAACAAGGTTATATCGGTAAAGAAGTTATCCTAGGTGTACGTCCAGAGGATATCCATGATGAGCCTGTATTTATTGATGCAAACCCTACATCAACAATTAATGCAGTAATCGATGTTGCTGAATTAATGGGTTCAGAAACTTACCTATACTCTAAATTAGCAGAGCAAGACTTCATCGCACGTGTTGATTCACGTACAGATGTAAGTGGTGGCGAAACAGTTACACTTGCATTTGATATGCACAAGTGCCACTTCTTCGATGCTGAAACTGAAGAGCGCATTTAATAATTTAAGAATAAACAAATTTAAGCGACATCTAAAACAGATGTCGCTTTTTATATGACAATTATTCATTTACTAATACTGATTTAATTATTTGGACCCATTTGTTCTTGAGCTTGTTGAACGAGTCGTTTGGTAATTTCTCCACCTACTGAACCATTTGCTCGCGCAGTTTCATTTGGACCAGGTCTAACACCAAATTCTTGAGCAATTTCATATTTCATTTGTTCTAATTTTTGCTCAACACCGGGAACAACTAATTTGTTTGATCGGTTTCTATCAGTCATCGTTGTTCACCTCCTCACTACTAGTCTGATACAACTGATTAAAAATAATCACGTTAATAACTAGCGTGTAAGGGAATTGCTACCTATACAAAATCAAGACGGATAAATTTTGTGTAAAAATTGATCGAATTAAGCTCTCGGTTCAACCATTTTTGCTGGATCCACGAATTGATCAAATTCGGCTTCGGTTAAATAGCCTAATTCTAAAGCTGCTTGCTTTAAAGTTATACTTTCTTTATATGCTTTTTTAGCAATCTCACTAGCTTTATCATAACCAATATGCGGATTTAGTGCCGTTACAAGCATGAGTGACGCATTTAAATCTTCTGTCATAACTGTTTCATTCGGCTTCATTCCAACTAAACAACGACGATTAAACGAACGGATGCCATCAGCTAATAACTGCACAGATTGTAAAAAGTTATAGATAATCACTGGTTTAAAAACATTAAGTTCAAAATTACCTTGACTAGCTGCAATGCCAATCGTCGTATCATTTCCCATCACTTGTACCGCAACCATAGTCAATGCTTCAGCTTGAGTTGGGTTAACTTTTCCTGGCATAATCGAACTTCCTGGCTCATTAGTCGGTAGCACTAGCTCGCCTATTCCTGCGCGCGGTCCACTTGCCAACCAGCGAATATCATTAGCAATTTTCATCACATTTGCAGCCAATGCTTTTAATGTGCCATGAGCTCGAACCATTTGATCATGACTCGTTAATGCGTGAAATTTATTTGCGGCAGACTTAAATGGTTGATTTGTAAATTGAGAAATTTCATTAACAACATATTCACTAAATTTAGAATGTGCATTTAGGCCAGTACCGACTGCCGTCCCACCGATCGCAAGTTCATTTAAGAAGTTTAAATCTTCTTTTACCATTACGATAATCTTCTCAATCATATGTTGCCAGCCACTAATTTCTTGACCAAACGTAATCGGCGTTGCATCTTGTAAATGCGTCCGCCCAATTTTAATTAAATCTCGATATTTATCTGCTTGCTCGATTAATGTTTGATTAATTTCATCAAGTGCAGGCAATAGCTGTGCTTCAATCTCCAAAACAGCCGCAATATGCATAGCGGTAGGAAATGTATCATTCGAGCTTTGCGACTTATTAATATCATCATTCGGGTGAAGTCGCTCATTATAGCCCTGTTCAATTAAAAATTGATTGCCGATAAAAGCTAATACTTCATTTACGTTCATATTTGTTTGCGTTCCACTACCTGTTTGCCAAACAACAAGTGGGAAATGCTCCATTAGATCATGATTTAAAACATAATCACAAGCATAAACGATCGCTTCTTTTTTTAGTTTTGATAATTTTTTTAATCGATAGTTAGCAACTGCCGTACTTCTCTTTAAAATAACAAACGCTCGTATCAGTTGAGTCGGCATCTTTTCAATACCGATTGGGAAATTTTCCAGACTCCGTTGTGTTTGAGCCCCCCAATATTTTGATTGATCAACCTCAACTTGTCCTAATGTATCTGTTTCGATTCTCTTCATTAATTTTTCTGCCCCCATATGATTGATTAATTATTTAGTTCTATATGATAACCAAAATACTCTTCTAAAGTTAATGAGTTATGATATAAATGTTCTGCTAGGCTTTTACCAACGTAACGTAAATGCCACGGTTCAAAACCATAACCAGTAATATGTTCTTTATCTTCAGGATAACGAATAATAAAGCCAAATCGATGAGCATTATCAGCTAACCAGCTGCCTTCTGTCGTTTCTTTAAAAACCTGCTCAAGCGCAAAACCTACAACCGCTGCACTCACATCCATCGCCAAGCCTGTTTCATGTTCACTAGTGCCAGGTCGAGCTGAAAAGCGATTTGCGTAATCTTGACCACTTCGATTGACATGACCTTGATAAATATTTGTTTGCGTTTGATGTGAGCGATAGCCTGATACAGCAGCTAACTCAATGCCTTCCTCTTCAAATGCTGTTGAAAATAACGTTTCTAGTGCAGAAGCAGCATCTTTTCTTAATAGTCGACGTTCATCACCTTTAGGTTTTGTATGAGATACATCTGGCTCAACTAAATCATTAGGTGCATAACCAGCAGGTAGTTTTCGGTTCTTGTTTAGATAAACGTCAATACTACTTGGATTACTCACAATATATAAACCTGTTTTCTGGTCAACATCAGAAATATTATAATTACTTTTATCTTCATCGCTAATAACTATCTTCTGCTCTGTCTTTTCAGGAGCTTTAACTTCTTCGTTTTTCTCTGTTTTTTCTGGCTCATCTTGTGTTTCTGTTTCATCTTTAGTCTCTTCTTCGATTTCTTCAACTTCTTCAACTTCTTCAAATTCAATCATCGACTTCTTAGTTAATTGGGTAACTTCTTTTACTTCAAGATTAGAAGTATCATATGGAATCGCTTCATTATTAGCTCCATTGCACCCAGTTATAAAAATAATCATTAAAACTAATAATAAAATATTACTTTTCAAATGGCTCACCTCAATCCTAATGTCTCTATTATACAACATTAGACAAAAGAATAATGTATCTATTTTATTAATAATATTAATTGGTAATATCTTAAAATTTTTCCATAGGGAAACAATCATTGCCATGACAAGTAATCTTGCTCTAGACCCACCAACATTCACAATGATAAAGTATTATAAAACGTATCTGAAAGGAAACAGCTCAATGAATCAGTATCAAAAAATAAAAAAAGGCGAGCTTGGCGCATGGGTTAGTATTATCGCCTACATTGTCTTAGCCTTAACAAAAATTATTATTGCACAAATGACACATTCCCAGGCGCTTCGTGCTGATGGCTTGAATAATACCACAGATGTTGTCGCTTCAATATCAATCTTAATCGGTTTAAAAATTTCTAGGAGACCACCTGATCATAACCATCACTATGGTCATTTCCGTGCTGAGCTGATTGCATCACTTGTAGCTGCTTTTATTATGGTAACCGTTGGCTTACAAGTTATCATTAATGCCATCCAACTCACTTTTAGTGGGCAAAGTCAGCAACCATCAATGCTTGCAGGCTGGATTGCCTTAATATCTGCATGTTTTATGTTTGGTGTGTATTTATTTAATCGAAAATTATCAATTAAGATAAATAGTCAATCACTCTTTGCAGCATCACAAGATAATAAAGCTGATGCTCTTATTAGTTTGGCAGCATTCTTTGGGATTTTAGGTGCACAATTTGGGTTCACTTGGATTGATCCGATTGCGGGATTATTTGTCGGTATCATTATTGTTTATACGGCATGGAAAATTTTCATGGATGCAAGTGTCACATTAACAGACGGATTTGAAGTTGAATCAGTTGAAGAGATTAAAGCTTTTATTGAAAAAGATCCTGATGTAAAAGAAGTGAAAGATATAAAAGGAAGATATGACGGTAATCGTATTTATCTAGATTTAACACTTTATGTCGATCCTAAGATAACGATTCAACATGCACATTTAATCACAGACCGAATCGAAGCTGCTTTGGCTAAACAATTCGATGCCGACCAAATTCAGATTCACCTTGAACCTTATGTTCAATAATAAATGATTAAATACGAAAGGATGAGGCAAAATGACCTCATCCTCATTTTTTTAGCGTAATAAAATACTTATCTCTTTATATCAGAGTAGAAAATAAACTACGCCAATTGCACCAATGACGACTAATACAATGTGGAATCTGAATAATGACAACAATATAGCTGCTAAACCACCAATAATACCAATATGAGGCTGATCAGCAATCACATTTAAAATACCAGGAAAAATTAATGCCCCGAGAGCTGCATAAGGAATTAATTCAAGCCATTGCCCAACCCAAGTCGGAAACTTTAATTTGTCTACTATAAATGCTGGTAAGATTCTTGGAATAACCGTGACAAGACCCATTAAAATAATCATTAACCAGATTGTCATGATTCACTCCTCCTAAACAATAAGAAACCAAGTCCACTCGCTACTAAAGTAGACAAGACGATCGACCAGCCTTCTTGAATAAATTGATTAAAACCATAATTTAAAATCATCGCCAGCACTGCAATTAAACCATATCTGAAATTTGCTTTAACTGAAGGTACCAATAAAGCAATAAACATCGCATATAACGCAATGCCAAAGCTCTGGCTAATGGCACTAGGTATAATATCGCCTACAAATCCACCGATAAACGATCCAATTACCCACGATATGTATGCACTAAGAACAATGGCAAAGTAAAACCAATGACCATTTTCCTCATTAGCTTGTTCCTTCTCAACAGTTGTTACGGAAAATGTTTCATCTGTTAAAAATAAAGTTAATAGTGTGCGCCATTTTAGATTAGTTTTTGTTAAACGATGGGCAAATGAAAAGCTCATCACAAAATGCCTAAAGTTCAAAACAAATGTGGCAATCACAATTTCAAGTACACCTACATTGAGTAAAATCATATTTGTTGCCATAATTTGAGCGGCACCACCGTAAACCATCATACTCATACCAGTTAATTCTAATAAAGATAATCCGGCCTGACTGGCTAGTACACCATAGGTTATCGCAATTGGGAAATAGCCAAGCATAATCGGTATCGCAACTTTTAAACCTTTGATAAATTGATCGACTGAACGCATATAAAAACCTCCATACAATTCCGAACTCAATCTAGTTGGAGTTCAAGATGAATAAATAGCTAGCAAAAGGCTAGCTATTTAGTCATCTTGTTCAGTTAAAATAAGTGGCCCATCTTTCGTAATAATAAGTGTATGCTCAAACTGAGCTGAACGCTTACCATCAACCGTTCGTGCTGTCCAGCCGTTGTCATCCATCTTACTTTGCCATGCACCTTCGTTTAGCATTGGCTCAATTGTGATTGCCATACCTTCTTTTAATCGAACACCTTTACCTGGTAAGCCGTAATGTGGGATATAAGGTGATTCATGCATTGTTGGCCCAATTCCGTGTCCTGTAAATTCACGTACAACAGAAAAACCTTCGCCCTCTGCATATTGCTGAATCGCATGACCAATATCACCAACACGATTACCAACTTGAGCTTGCTCTATTCCGAGGTAAAGTGCTTTTTTCGTTACATCCATTAATTTTTTTCCGGCTTCATCAACCTCACCAACCGCATATGTCCAAGCTGAATCAGCAAGGAAACCATTTAAATTTACAACCATATCGATTGTCACAATATCTCCATCTTTTAATGGTTCTGGTCGAGGAAATCCATGACAGATCTCATCATTAATTGAGGCACAAGTTGCATACTCGTAACCGTTATAACCGATTTGTTCTGGAATTGCACCATGATCTCGCATATATTTTTCAACAAATTTATCGATCTCAATTGTTGTAATCCCTGGCTTAATCATTTTTGCTATTTCTTTATGGATTTCAGCAAGTAACTTACCTGCTTCAGCCATTAATTCAATCTCACGTTTACTCTTTCTTTGTATCATCAAGATAACCCCTTTCCTTCCATACATACTATAACATATTTAGCATTATTGTGTCTTATTTGTCGATAGTTTTCCAAGAAAAATAAACAGAGAAAAATCACCTCATGATGATGAGCACAACGATTGAGGTGATTATTATCATTTTATTGTTTTATCATTCTGACACCATAAAATCCTCCAGCAATTTTCTTTTGATCTGCTTGGAACTTAACTTCTACTCGCTCTTTACCTTTCGTTTGATCAACAGGAATCAGATAAGTACGATCAATGAGTGAACCTGGATTTGGTGCTTCAATTTTTTCTGTTGCAATCACAATACCATCAATTAATATATCGAACTCACGGTCAAATCTCACTCCATCAATATGCTGGTGACGGTCACTGCCATTATATGTGACAATTAATTGGTTTTGTTTTTCCGGATCAACTGCTAATTGATAGCTAACATAGCCACCTTCACGGGCATCGCGCCAATGACGATCTGCTAAGTTAAAATAGCCCATTGTAGAATTCTCTGATTGAATCATGTGATCTGTTTCAGGCTGTTGTTCACCCGGCTGAACAAAATCAACGGTTATTCTACGCAATGCCTCTGCTTTTTCTCGATCTTCATCTATAAAGTTTTGGTAGGCTTCAGGCGTCAGTACATCCCAATACACTGTATAGCGTTCGTGATGTAAATCATAGAACGGGATTAATGTCATTTTCTGATCCCCCGGCTGACCGATCGCATCAGTTTCAAATGTTAATGTTTCTGCATCGACTAAATTCAATGTTGTTTCTGGTTGTTTATCAGTAACTAATGTCGGTACGTCAATTAGAGGATGATTATTATACACTTGGTGATCGCCAACAATGTCTTGCTCTGGATAATTTTCGCGACCTAATCTTCCAGCTAATAAAATTGGACCGTAGAAAAATGCTTTCTTTTCAGTCTGGTCTTTTGCTGTATAAGTTCGAAGTCCCATTGGTAATTGGAATGTAACAGTATCATTCTTATACCACTTACGATCAATTTCATAGTAGCCATTTACAAGCTCTAATGCTACTGGCTCACCATTAATTTGTAGCGCCATCTCACCAGCTAACCAATTTGGTTTGCGAAGGTAAACTGTTAATCTCTCACCATTACCTTCTTTTACGGAAAAATGAACGGTCTCATCATATGGGAAGTCAGTTTCTTGAATAAACTGCAGATCTTTCTCCGCAATTGTTAATGTCGATGGAATAAATAAGTTTACATATAGTGAATCTCCTTTTCGCGTATAGATATTTTTCGTATATCGAGCTGGGTTTTCCATTCCACTACCCGTACAGCACCAAAATGAATTATCTGGTGAGCAATATACTTTAAAGTGTCCTGGCTCAGTCGGAATAAAATATGATTTCATTCCAGATTCAGGATCCTGTGAGCCTAAAATATGATTATAAAGTGCATTTTCATAATAATCCATATAGCGGCTATCTGGCTGCCAATCAAATAAATGCTCTGTTAACTTAAGCATATTGTATGTGTTACATGTTTCTGTTGAGATAATTCCAAGCGGTTCTGTATCTACTGGTCCAAAGTGCTCGGCATTACTATTCCCACCGAAAGCATACGATCTATGATAAACAACTTGATCCCAAAAGAAACGTGATAATGTTTGATATTCTTCTTTTCCAGTCATATCGTAAAGTTTTGCAGCACCGATTACCTTAGGAATTTGTGTATTGGCATGTTTCCCAGCTAGATCGTCAATACCTTCAATTAACGGATCCAGTACTGCTTTATGATTAAAGCGCTCTGCTAACTTTAAGAAGCGCTTATCGCCTGTGATTTCGTAAACATCTGCCATCGTTTCATTCATGCCACCAAATTCACAAATTAACATGCGTTGAAACTGCTCGTCATTTAGCTTACTTAATCCTTGGTCTGCCCAGTTTGACAATTTTACTAGAACTGTTTTTGCTTTCTGATTTGAAGCCAATCGATAAGCATCAACAAGACCAGCATAAATTTTATGTATACTGTACCACGGTACCCAAGAGCCACCTAGACCGAAGTTATCAACACGGAAGTCACCAGTAAAAACTTCATCAAAACAGTCACGCGGAAAACCACTTACATAGCCCTCTGGATCAAAAGCTTGTACATGTGCTAGCTCATCTATGGCATAATCAATTTTATGCTTAAGTAATAAATCACCTGTTACGTTATACATTAAAGCCGCAGCTGAGAGCCAATGTCCAATTGAATGTCCCGCGATCTCCATCGATTCCCACCCACCATAACGAGGTGCACGAGGTTCTTGCCCAACCGCTTCATAGCACGGTGCAATCAGTCGATCAATATCGAGATAAAGTAAATATTCTTTCCCTTTTTGTTGAGATTCTTTAAACATACCTTGATTTAGTTGTACTTGATCCACGATCAATCACCCTTTCAACACTTTAGTTAACTCCATTATGCCAGTCAATTCTCGGATAAAGAATACCGCCATTTTTAATAAACATATCTTTTTTTGTGATATACTGTTTGTAAAAAAGGTGATCACGGTGAATCAAGTCAAACTACCTAGCTATCAGTTACCATTAGTCAATGAAGTCAATTACCTTGAAGACCTAAAAGGTGAACTTATCCACCCTAATCGATTATTACCTGACTTACATGTCTTTATCTTTGTTCAATCAGGTCAAATTGATGTCATTGAAGAAAACACACATTACACACTTACATCAGGTAGCTACTTATTTTTACATAGTGGCTTAAACCATTGGGGCACGACCGAATATCAACCGAACACAAGCTGGTATTACATTCACTTTTTTGCTAACAAAAATACTTTAAAAGAAGAGTATTATTGGACTGAGTCTCCATCAATTATTCCAGAGGACACCTATCATAAAAGCTTAACATTACCTAAAACCGGACGTGTCGCTCAGCCTGAATATTTCAGTACACGTCTACAACAAATCGTTGATAATCGGCGCAATGGACCATTGATCCAATCACTAGATTGTTATCAGTTATTCCTAGAACTATATCAACAAAATAAAAAAACCAACCGAAAGCCTCAAGTTGATAAAATCGTTAGTAAGGTTCAGCAACTTTGCCAAGCTAGTCAACATAAATTAACGAGTGATGAGATCGCGGAGTTTTTGCATTTGAATTACGCCTATATTTCAAATGTTTTCAAAAAGGAAACAGGGATCACAATCAGTCATTATCAAAATCAACTCATGATAGAGCGTGCAATAAGATTATTTAATCAGACTGATCTAAATATTACTGAGGTGAGTGAACAGCTCGATTTTCCTAATCCATTTTATTTTAGTCGTGTCTTTAAACAAGTTACAGGCATCAGTCCATCATTATATTTAAAGCAAAGGTACCGTCAATCATAAAATTAAAGAGGATCTCAGCCTATAGCTGAAATCCTCTTTGGAAATTAATAAGCACCGTATCCCCATGATGCTCCGATAATGATTAATAAGATGAATAAAACAACAATTAACGCAAAACCAGAACTGTAGCCGTAACTTGCACCCATCCTGAACCCTCCTTTTACTATCAATTCAATATAGAATATGTTCTTTTAGTAAAAGTGGGAAAGCTTTATGTAAAAATGGGTCATTGTCACCTAACGATAATCTTTAATGCTATAATATTTCCCGTTTATAATGCCCGCTTCATCAAGTAAAATCTTAACGAGAACACTAGCTACATCTGCTGTATCACTTAATTTATTCTCAACTTTATAATCAATAAATTGCTCTACATCCTTAAAAGCATCCGGACTCGCTGAGCGAATTTCCCCTTGCATGCCTGTATCCATAATGCTTGGATCAAATAAGATCACTTTATGTTCTGTTTTAAGCTCTTTTTGCTCTAGTGCAACAGATTCTGTATAACGATTGAGTCCGGCTTTTGATGAACCATACAAGCTCCAACCATAAGTTGAACGATCGGCTGCTCCTGAAGTCACATTTGTAATCACCGTTTTAATGCCACAGTGCTTTGCTCTTTTTAACACAAGCGCAGTAGTTAAAATCGGTGCAATCAAATTAAGCTGCATATGTGCTTGAACCGCTTCACTTGTATGCTTAGTTGCGATATCAATTGGATTAACAGTAGCTGCATTATTAATCAAGTAAACAAGGTCTGTTTCTTTTTTAAACACTTGATCGTTAATTTTTTCAATCGTCCGGTCCAATTGATCAACATCTGATAAATTACAGGTAAAGTGCTGATAAGTAACGCCTGCATCTCTTGCTATTTGAAGCAAGTCTCGATTTCTTGTTCTAGCAATCCCAACAACATGTACGCCTGCTTTCATTAATAGCTCAGCAATCGACGCACCTAGCCCTTTAGAAGTTCCAGTGATAATCGCAAATTTCATCTGATCCAAACCTCCAATTTATAATCATCTACACGTTTAATTATAATGGATTATGAAGCGAAGTGCCAATTACCACTTCATTTTTAGGCTTAAAGATTAATTAAGTGCTTGCTTTAGCACAGCAATATTTCTTTCCATTAATGAGAAATAATCTTCACCATTCTCAATATCCTCTGTCGTCAGAACTTCTAAATTATGCAATGTTAAGACTTCTAGATTAGCCTCTTTCTGAATCACTTGCGCAACTCTAGGTTCAATATTTTGTTCAAATAAAATATACTTTAGCTCAAGATCTTCAATTGTATCTAACAGGTTAACTAATTGACGTTGCGATGGTTCTTCCGTTGCAGAAACGCCAGTAATCGCAATTTGTTCTAAGCTATAATCACGTTCCCAGTAACCATAAGCAGCATGCGTAACTAAGATTTTATTGTCGTTTGCTTGCTCAACCATATGAGTAAATTTTTGATCTAGTTCAATGAGTCGATTAACTAAACCATCATATTGCCGATTAAGATCATCCTGTTTTTCCGGCATCAGTTCAATGAGCTCAATCAAAATATTTTGCGCAAGATCGTGCATCAAATTTGGACTAATCCAAACATGTGGATCGAGATCACTGTGATCATGATGATGATCATCATCTTCTTCGTGTTCATGACTATGATGATAATGAATTTTGTCTAAACCTTTTGACGCTTCTAAAAATCTTACCCCTTCATCTAATAAGGCTTCTTTAATTGTATGTGCGTAACTTTCTGAAATCTCATCATTATAAATAAACAAATCTGCCTCAGCGATGTTGACCATCATTTTTGACGTTGGTTCAAATGAATGTGCATCAGAACCTGCAGGTAGAATTGATTCGACCTCAACATATTCACCGCCGATTGATTCAGCAATAAAGGCTAATGGATAAATCGTTGTATACACCCTTACTTGCTCAACATCTTCTACTTGACCTGTATCTGGAAGAACATCGATCTCATTATCTTGTTCTTCTTGAGTCGATTGACAACCACCAAGGAAAAATATAAAAAATATTAGGACAAACATGATTAGTGTTTTTTTCATAGTTGGAACCTCTTTCCCTAATTATCTTTTTGAATTATATCGTAATCATTACGATTTGTAAATAGTAATGATTACGTTTTAAAAGGATAACTTACTTTAATTTATGTCGTTTTAATGACAAACATGAAAAAAACTAACCCCCATCGCAAAAAAAATCTGGAGGTTAGTATCACTTGCTTCTCGCTACATATCAATTAGCGACTTTTCATTAATAATTCAACAGCGGATTCAATTAACTCTTTTTGTTGATCTTGGTCACATTTTTCTGACTCTAACACACAATTAACTAAATTTGCACTTACGACTAGCCCCATTGTTCGGTCAATCGCTGTTCTAGCTGCCGACATTTGTGTGACAACAGATTTACAATCTTTACCCTCTTCCATCATTCGAAGAATACCTCTTAGCTGTCCTTCGATCCGCTTAATTCGGTTTTTCATTTGAGGACTGTAATCCATATTCATTCTCCTTTATTATTAGATAAAAATTATGCAAAATTTGTTAATTGATTTTTACAACAGCATCGCTTATCAATTAATAGATAGCCCGCAACTTCATATCCATATCGTTTTAATAATCGAATACCTATATTTCTTTCTACTACATTACTGGCAATGACATAAAGTGGCTCTTTCGGTAATTCATGATGAAACCTCTTTATATAAGCAACTGGTAAAGCAATCACTTGATCGATCGTCTCTTTTGCAGAATCATTGTAGTCACGAAGGTCGACCTTTACTTTAACACAATCCAGTTTGTGATATTGAATACATTTAACGCCTCTCACAGGAATATAACGATAATAACATGTATAAATAATCGGTATTAATAAAATTAGGTAGACAACCCACATTTTATCAACCTCCCAACAAAAACTAATACCATTATTTTATACCCTAATACGTATCCGGTCAATCACATTGCTTACGATTGTAAAAATAATCAGCGTAATGTCTCTGGCATAAAAAATAGCACCAGCTAGCTAGTAGTCGATGCTATTAATTTGAATATACACTTATAATGATGTGAGGTAATTGACGATCGTTACAAGGCCTAGATCGTAATTCTCTAATAAAAAGCTCTCATTTGGTGAGTGAAGTCGATCATCTGGTGTACCAAAGCCTAATAACACGATCGGCATCTTAAAGATATCATCAATCCATTCCACAACCGGGATTGAACCACCCATTCGAACAAAGACAGCCTCTTGATTAAAGGCATCGCCATAGCTCTTAGCTGCTTTTTGAATTAACGGATGATTTGGATCGACTTTATATGCTTTTGCCGAAAGTGGCTCTCGTTCAATTGAAACTGTTACACCTTTTGGTAGATGTTTTTCAATATGCTTAACTAACGCATCTTGAATTTTCTCAGGATCTTGTCCAGGAACAAGTCGGCACGTTAATTTTGCAGTCGCTGAGCTAGGAATAATCGTTTTCGTTCCTTCACCCTGGTAACCACCAAACATCCCATTAATCTCAAGTGTCGGGCGAGCCATCGTGTGCTCAACAGCTGTATAACCACTTTCTGATACAGTCTCAGGAATGCCTGTCGTTTTGACAAAATCTTCACTTGGTACGTCTTTCATTAACTTACGCTCATCATCTGTTAGTGGTTCAACATCATCGTAGAAATTCTCAACAAGTACGACTTCATTTTGATCCTTCATTGAAGCAAGGACATGCGCCATCGCCATCAATGGGTTTTGCACAGCACCACCATAAATTCCTGAATGAAGATCATTTTCAGGACCATGAATCGTAAATTCTAGTCCAGTAAAGCCTTTTAAGCCATAAAGGATCGTCGGTTGTCCTTCTGTCACCATACCTGAATCTGAAATCATCGCAAAGTCTGCATTAAACTTTTCCTTCTTAGACTGTAAAAGTTCATACAGGTTTTCACTACCGATCTCTTCTTCACCCTCAATGCAAACCTTAACATTGATTGGGAGCTTGCCAGTCGTTTTTAAAAAAGCTTCAAATACCGCCAAGTACATAAAGACTTGACCTTTATCATCACTCGCACCACGCGCATAAAGTCGTCCATTACGAATCGTCGGCTCAAACGGATCTGTTTCCCACAATTCAATTGGATCTGCCGGCTGGACATCATAATGACCGTAAACGAGTACAGTCGGTGCATCTTCACCTGCATTTAACCACTCTGCATAAACAAGTGGATGACCTTTCGTTTCTTGAATTTCAACATGCTCAAAGCCAATTTTCGATAAGTAATCGTGGACAAATTGAGCGGCTTTATGAATATCGGGTTTGAATTTTGAATCTGTACTGACACTCGGAATTCTTAAGAATTCTTTTAATGCTTCTAGCTGTTCTTCACGATGTTCAGTTAAATAGTTTAATATTGCTTCAGTCACATTATCACTTCTTTCGGTAAAAATTCACTCATTTTTTATTCAGAAAATACGTTTGGCCAGCTATCTTTTTTAGCAAGCATATTACGGGCAATTTCTTGTGCACCTTCAAGACTGTGGCTAGCTGCCCATCCACATTGAATTTCATTACATGCAGGAACTTCTCTAGCATCAATCACATCATTTAAAGTTTTATCAAGTGCATCAATAATATCGTCAAATGACTCATTGTTAAGTACAGTTAAATAAAACCCAGTTTGACAACCCATTGGACCAATATCAAGCACATTACTTAAATGATTGCGGATTTTTTCTGCCATTAAATGCTCTAGTGAATGCAATGCTGGCATGTCCATATGTTCCTTATTTGGTTGGCAAAAACGAATATCATATTTATATACTTGATCACCATGTTTTCCAGTTGTAACACCTACTAATCGAACATATGGCGCAACGACCTTAGTATGATCTAAATTAAAGCTTTCTACATTCATTTTCTTCATATGATCTTCTCCTCATTAATGTTTCTCTCTATATACGATATCATATCAATGTATTGAAGCCAATTTTGTTTTACTCAAAATTATCGAATTTTTAGCTTGATTTTGATCAATCGATAAATTTTATACAAAAAATCTCATTTTTGTCGAAATACTTATGATAAGCAAGACAAAAAAACAGCTCTATTTATGGACAGTTGAATCCGTAAATAGAACTGCGTTTTTCTTTATCGATTACGAGATGGGAATACACGGTCAATCATTTCGGTAAATTGATCAAAAAAGCCTTCGATCGGTTCACCACGATCGACATCACGGATATAATTTGACGTTAAATCAATAAAATCCGGGTTGGATGAGACATAAACATTTTCTATATCGTTGTCAACATCCTTAACTGCTTCGGTAACTTTTTTCTCCAATTGATCTGATAAGTCATTATTTTGTTTCCCACTTTGATCACGATCAATCTGACAGGCAACATATGCGCTATTACCTAATGTTAAGACATATGCACGATCGATCTCTTTGACTTCAGATGTGATGCGATCGGCAATTTTTTCTGAGACACGATACTCATTGTCTTGATTATTCCGTTTCTTGTCATGATTTTTTCTGTCGCCGGTTAAGTTATTGCTCTGATCTCTATCGATAAGTCCATCTTCATTGAACTTTCGACCTGGTGAATCAATATTATTTTGTCGCGTACGATTTTGATTATTTTCGATTGGCGCGCGTGGCCCGCCACGAACTTGATTTAATCGGTCAAAGTTATCTTCAGTTTGGGCTGGATTATTTCTAACATTTTCTATATTGTCTAATTGTCTGTTATCAACCGAATCAGACGTGTTCGTGCCACAACCGAATAATGCTGTCAGTGCCACCCCAGTGATGATGATGTGCTTGAATCGCATGGTGACCCTCCTTTTATAATTAATCGGTTTTAATATGGCATTAATTGAAGGTTTCATACATTGAAAACTAAGGTAACTCGCTCAAACATCACCAGTGTTAATTTATTTTTATCGGTAAAACTAAACGTGTTCCAAGTTAGGTTTGGTAAAGGAGCGAATCAAGTGACTAAAATTGACTATGATAAGGCGCTATATTATACAATATGGCAGCAATGGGATGACCTCATTGTCGTGATGGTTCGAACTTCAGACGATTTATTAGCCAAAAAAATCAAAGACTTCCTGAGCGCTTTCCAAACAGAGAAAAGCACCCAAAAAATTATTGAACAGCACGAGCGCTTACTCCACTATTTAGACCATGCAATGGCGATATAACATTATTTTGACCTAACTTGGTTATATATATTGGTAGGGTTCTATTGATGACGCACTTTCATCGATAGGACCTTTTTTTTGTGATTAGTGGGGGTTTTTATATGTTTAAGAAACGTAACTCAACAACAAAACAATCTTCGACATTTCCCGGGAAATATTTCACCTTCTGATAAATTGTTTGATTTTTCAATCTTTTTTCTATATGATTTATAAAAACACTACCAAGGGGAAATCCGCATGCTATTAGACGAAATTATTAAGCATAACCAAGACTTTGTTGAGAACAAAAGCTATCAATTATACACAACGAACAATTTACCGAATAAACGTGCTGTCATATTAACATGTATGGATACACGATTAACTGAATTATTACCTAAAGCAATGAATTTTAGAAATGGTGATGTGAAAATCCTTAAAACTGCCGGTGCGATTATTAATCACCCTTATGGAAGTACGATGAGGAGTATTTTAGTTGCCGTTCACGCTTTACAAGCCGATGAGGTATACGTCGTTGGCCATCATGACTGTGGCATGAGTAATCTTGATGCAGCACAATTAATGAAACAAATGGAGGCTAACGGGGTTAAGCAAGCAGACTTTGATCGAATTGATATAGATCCTTACGAATGGTTTCAAGGATTTGATCGAGTTGAGGATTCTGTCACTAGCTCTGTAAATTTAATTAAAAGCCATCCATTAATTCCAAGTGATTTACCTGTTCACGGTTTAATCATTGACCCTGTTACAGGAAAACTAGACATCGTTATTAATGGCTACAAATCATAAAATTTCACCCGAATCAATCTTATTCGGTTGTACAATATATAACGTTGGTGAGTTTGAAAACTTACTAACGTTATTTTTTTATTTTAAGAAACGAATTATGATTCACTCCAAGTTTAAAGCATTAGAAACAAATTCGAGGAAAAAAATGCAAAAAGAAACACGATATGAAGCAGCCATTTAATTTAGAAGTGAAAAACAGCAGGTGAAATACACGAGACACCTGCGGGAAAAGCACGAGCTGAGGATCCACTAAGGCAAGCGCTCTTTGCTTGCCTTAGTTAGCTAAAAGCCGTGCCCGCGGAAAGCTAGTGTATTTCACCTGCGGTAAACAAGTTGTATCTTTATTAAAGCTAATATATATATTCTCGACTAATTATAAAACCTACCAACACTATTTGACATTGAACCTCTTATTCGATCAATTCGGGTGTATTTTTCTCTACGCTAAATCATTAGATTTATTTTGCCAATTGATAAATTTCTTCAATCACACGTTTGGTCGCATCTTGGCGCTGATAATCTTGCATGTTCTTTTTAATCTTAGTCGCTGAGTTAATCAATTCAGATACTTTTTCTGCAAAGCTCTCTTTTGTTAAATCTTCTTCAAATAATACATGTGCATAGCCTTGCTTTTCAAATACCTTAGCATTTAATATTTGATCTCCACGACTCGCTTGTCGTGATAAAGGAATAAGTAGCATCGGCTTTTGCAATGCTAGAAATTCAAAAATCGCATTAGCACCAGCACGGGAAATCACCAAATCTGTCGCTGCTAATAAATCAGGTAGCTCTTCATTCACATATTCAAATTGCTGGTAACCAAACTTGTTAATTGTTGAATCGACGTTACCTTTCCCGCAAATATGGATGACATGATGAGTTGATAGCAATTGATCAAGATGAAGACGCACCATTTCATTTATTTTTTTGGCCCCTGCACTTCCCCCCATGACCATAATCACTGGCTTCGAATCAGTTAAACCGGCAAATCTAAGCCCTCTGTTCTTATCTCCATCAAACAATTCAGGACGGATAACCGCGCCAATCCAACTTGTTTTCTCTTTTGGCAAGTGCTCAACAGTTTCAGGAAATGTTGTCAGAACTTTTTTCGCAAATGGAACAGCTATTTTATTAGCTAAACCAGGCGTTAAATCTGATTCATGAATCACTGCAGGAATTCGCTTTAACCTAGCACCGATTAAGACAGGTACAGAGACAAAGCCACCTTTAGAAAAAATGACTTGTGGTTTAACTTTACTTAGAATTCGAACTGTCTGACCAACACCTTTTAACACTTTAAAAGGGTCTTTGAAGTTTTCAACTGAAAAATATCGGCGCAGCTTGCCAGTGGAAATCGCATGATAAGTAACACCTGTCAATGGCTCAATCAAATCACGTTCAATGCCATTTTCTGAACCAATGTAATCAATTTTCCAGCCTTGTTCCTGCAAAATCGGGATAATGGCTAAATTAACCATAACGTGACCAGCAGTACCTCCGCCGGTTAAAACTATTTGCTTATTCTTCATACAAATGGACCTCTTTCGTTAAATCATACTATATTCTATTCATATTTTAGCACAAACATTAACGATCCAGTAGAGATTCATGAATGTGTTGACTCAACAACTTTAATTAATTCTTCTTTAGACACCTGACGTGATGATTGATGATCGCCAATCACACTTGAACGAAACTCCAATTTATAGCTCAAACCATTTTTCGTCCACGTTAATATTTTAGCAAAGCCATTATCAATATAATAAGCTGCGATTGATGAATCTATTTCAACGTCCTCTGCATCATCACTAATATCAAATTGGCCTTCAGTTACTTGAAAGGTGAGTAAGTCATTTTCTCTTGAATAAAAGCTAATATCTAGCGCTTCGTAATCTGTCCCAGCGATTGTAAAAGGATCAGAAATAATAAATTCAACTGGGATTGGTACATATTGAGGGACATCTGGCGTGAAGGATATGTGCTCAATTGCTTCTTCAACTTTTGTTTTTTCATATTGATAATAACCTTCTGGCACGATAACTTCTTCTTTACAGCCACTTAGACATAAAAAGCTGAAAATTAAAAGTACGAGCCAGCGCTGTTTTTTCATAGCATCCCTCCTCGCTATATAGTTTATAATTTCTTATATTACAATTACAGACGAATAAGATTAAATTTTGTTACATCTTGAATGATTTTGTATCAATTTTTCACAAGAGAACAGTTAATTGAAGGTTATTCAATGTTTGAAATGGAGTGTAGCCCAAAAGGGGTTGCCGATTAACAAGTTGGGAGTCCAATAACTTTTCATGCAATAAATGGGTGCTATTCCTTTTTATTATTTTACGATAGCTCATGCCATTTTGCAATTAATCGCTGAATTTTGTCGAAAAAAACAAAGATACCTCTTTAGATCGAAGCATCTTTGTTATCTTAGTGCATATTAGGAAAATTTTGTTGTTTTAATACATCATAAGCAATAATTGCAACTGTATTTGATAGATTTAATGAGCGAACTTGATCACTTTGAGCCATTGGTATACGTAGACATCGTTCTTCTTTACCAACGAGTAGATCTTTAGGAATTCCTGATGTCTCCCGACCAAAAACAAAAAACCAATCATGGCTCGTATCGCTAAAATCGACTTCGTTATAGTTTATTGTCCCGAAATTTTCAATGTAATAAAAATGCTTCTCGTCATACTTTTGATAAAGTTCTTCAATCGAATCATGGTGCTGGACATCAACATGATACCAATAGTCCAGTCCTGCACGTTTTAACATTTTATCATCTGTTGAAAATCCGAGTGGATGAATCAAATGTAATGTTGCATTTGTTGCTAAACACGTTCTTGCAATATTACCTGTATTAGCTGGAATTTCTGGTTGATATAATACAATATGGATACTCACCGATTGTCACCTCTTACATTTAATCACTCGAATATTATAGCATATCTGTCCCAATCCGATAAAATTTATACTGACATTCAGGCGTCCATGCCATCGAATCACGGTAGTCCCAATAACGATGACGCGAATTATTTGTGTGTGCATTAACTAACGGCATTTGATCAGCATTTTTGGCAACGACGATTGTCGTATGGTCAAATCGTCCATTACCTTCAAAATCATAACAAATCACATCACCAGGAATCAGTTTATCGGGTGAATCAACTTCTCGTGCTTGCAGGCCCTTCGTTGATCCTCCTAAGTACCACCGAAGCGCATGTGCAACAGACCAACTAAAGCTCCAATCCCGATTTTGATACCACCAACCCGTCGCACGGTTTGGATAACCACGCATTGGCGCACCACCAGCCCGCAAGCATTGTGACACATAGTTCGTACAGTCATTTACTTCAAAAAATTCATACGCCGGATTGGCATCATTCCACCAAAGCTCTGCATACCTCACTGCAGCGTTCCGATCATAACTAAATCGTTCAAATTGACTCCTCGGGACAAATTCAATAATTGGATTTGTTCGCTGGTCAGTTTCTTGATTAAAGTTTTCAGGAAGTTCACGATCTGATCGGAGTTGATTTTTATAGAAATGTGCTTCATGTAAGCGACATTGTTCTTCACGATAAAAGTGCTGATTTTTCTTAATTAAAAAAGTAACATGTAATTGATAATGAAGCTCTTTTTCATCATTTGGAAGTTCACGTTTACTAAAGACGTGACTTTTTCCCGTAATCCGGACAACTTGATAACCGCGTTCGCTATGTAGAGCCTTGATGCGATTAATCCAATTTGAATCTTGCTCATGTAATTGTTTATGCCAGTACTTATTTAAGTTCACATCAATCACCCCTTCATGTCTAATTTATGAAGGGGTGCCTGTCTATTATGTCGCGACTTGCTCGAAAGCTAAGCCTTTTTCCATTTCTTCTATAACCTCTAGGTCTGTCTCAGTTTCCATAGCGTCTCGAATCGCTTGATAGCCATCTTGTCTTCCAATTTTACCGATCGCCCAAGCAGCTGTTCCTCGAATAACCGGACGTGGATCATTGTTCATTAATTTTATTAGTTCATCAACAGCAGATTCTTCTTTATAATTAGCAAGTGCAATAATCGCATTACGCTGAATCGGCTTCTTCCCTCGCCAAGACCCTGCCATATGGCCAAACCTTTCTTTAAACTCTCGATTTGAGATCGTCAGAAGCGGCAATAGTTCAGGTTTAACCAAATCTGGATCTGGTTCAAGCTCTTGATGAAGATGATGATCGATGCCTCTATTTTTCGGACAGACAACCTGACAATTATCATAACCGTACAGCTGGTTGCCCATTTTTTGACGAAACTCATCAGGCATAAAACCTTTCGTTTGCGTCTGATAGGCAAGGCATATTTGCGCATTTAATCGACCTGGTGCTACTAGTGCGCCTGTCGGACAAAGATCGATACAAAGCGTACAGTCACCACACCCATCCTCTACTGGCTCATCAGCCGGAAATGGTAGGTTCGTAATCATTTCTCCAATGTAAACATATGAACCAAACTCTGGTGTAATAATGAGTGTGTTTTTCCCACTCCAGCCAATCCCAGCACGTTCGGCAACTGCCTTATCAACTAGCTCACCCGTATCGACCATAATTTTCGATCTAAAGCCAGGAACACGTGAGGCGATATATGTTTCTAGTAGCTCTAATTTTTCCCGAACGACATGGTGATAGTCAGTTCCCCACGATGCACGACAAAAACTACCTCTCCGATTGCCACGTACATTTTTAACGCGCTCCTTCATTTTTGCTGGATAAGCAATCGCTACTGCAATAATTGATTCTGCTTCTGTTAAATGAAGTGTAGGCTCTGTCCGTTCTTCTATTGTCCCTTTTTCAAAGCCTGACTGAAAACCTGACTCCTGCTGATTTTTCAATCTAGCCTTCATCTCGGCAAACGGATTGGCCGCTGCAAATCCGATTTTATCTATGCCAATTGTTTTAGAATACTCAATAATGTCTTGTTTTAACTGTTCATTAGCCAATCGTTAACCTCCTCTATCTATATAACCTATTTTTTCGTGTGAAATGATTGTTTTCGGTGTCAGTATATTTTTAATTTGTGTTAAATTTCCAATTTGGGTGCGAACGCACTACCATATCGTGCGAATTTAGGGATTTGCGTGCGAACGCACTCAAAAAGGGTAATATTGGAACTATGATCAGAGAATTTTTTATAAAAAAATAAATTAATCCCGTTACTACTTTAGCAAAAATATCGCAAACAGACAAAGAGGAAATGCATAGTAAAATAACTACACATTTCCTCTGCTTTTAATTATTCCATTCCCATTTCAGCTTTTAAGCGTGCTAACTCATCATCAACAGCGGGTGAGCTATGGCTAGAAACATACTTTTCAGCTAAGTTTGCTGCTTCATCAACAGGGCCTTCGTTTAGCTCTGCAACTGCACTTGCCTCATCAAGTCGACGCGCAACTTTTTCCTCAAGTCGGTTAAATGAACCCATTCCACCTCTGGCACGACCTGCTGTCGCATTAATTTTATTCATCTTTTCTTTCGTATTCGCAACAGAAATTTGAGCTTTTAGCATCGCTTGACGTTGTTTCAATTGCTCAATATCGCTTGCCAGCTTATCATGCATTTGCCGCATTTTACTAGCATTTTCATGAGCGACTGCATATGTTTTAGCTAAGTTCACTCCAATATCTTCAAGCTCTTGTTTTTTCGCTAAGAAAACTCGAGCATCATCATCGTTCCCTGCTTGAAGTGCCTTCTTCGCAAAGTTATAATATTTTTGCACTTCGGCTTCATTGTCATCAACGAGTCGTTTAGCTCGAGTCTCCTCAGCCATAACGCTTGCTGTGTTTTTCTTCACCTCAGCTAAGTCCTTCAGCATGTTACGTAAGTATTGATCGATCATTTTTTCTGGATCTTCCATTCGATCGAGTAATGCATTGATATTTGAACTAATGATATCTTGAAAACGTGCTAATATTGACATCAAGTCAACCTCCCTATTATGAAAAGTTTACTCACTTTCTTCTTGATCAGCTAAACCTAGCGCTTGTTTCATTCGCGCTAATTCATCCTCAACTGCAGCTGATTCATGTTTTTGCGCATATTTTTGCTCAAGCTGTTTCGCTTCATCTTCAGGTTCTTCATTCAATTCAGCCATTGCATCGGCTTGATCTAGGCGCGCGCTAATTTTTTCTTCCATTCGTTTAAACGAGCCAATCGAACCTTGTGTTTTTCCAATCGATTGATTGGCTTGATTAATTTTCTCTTTCGTGTCCGCAACAGAAATTTGAGCCTTTAGCATAGATTGACGTTGTTTTAGTTTTTCAATATCGCTTGCTAACTTATCATGCATTTGGCGCATTTTACTAGCATTTTCATGCGCAGTTGCATATGTTTTTGCTAAGCTAACACCAATATCTTCAAGCTCTTGTTTTTTCGTTAAAAACACACGAGCATCATCGTCTTGGCCTGCTTTGATTGCTTTTTTGGCTAACTCTTCATATTTAGAAACCTCCGCTTGGTTCTCATCAACTAGTCGCTTAGCTTTCGTTTCCTCAGCCATGACACTAGCTGTATTCTGCTTCACTTCAGCTAAATCCTTCGATAGGTTACGTAAATATTGATCGATCATTTTTTCGGGGTCTTCCATTCGATCTAGTAGCGCATTGACATTTGAACTAATAATATCTTGAAAACGACTTAAGATTGACATGTTATCTCCTCCTAAATAGTGAGTGGCTTATTTTTCTGGATCATCTTGATATTTCTTCATGAGTTCTTCTTCTGGACTAGACCCAAATTTTTGTATCGGTTGACTAAGTATTTCTTTCGTTTGCTGAGCTTCTAGATTTTTTTGTGCTTGTTTGCTCTTCCACCAAGTAAAGAGTAAGAATACTAACACAACAACTGCGATCACAATCCAAACCTTAATCCACGGTGATTCAGTCACTTCCATAATTCGATCAGCAGCATCTGAAAATGCCTTACTTACAAATTGATCATCATTCATATTTGAATAGTAATACCGATCAACATAATCAAGTAAAATTCGACTCGCCTCTGAATCAATAACTTGTTTCGCTTGGGTGCCTGTTACTAAATAAGTCTTATAGTATTCTAGACTAGGTTCAAATATGATTAACAACGCGTGTGCTTCATCTGTGAATAATTGATCGTAAAGTTGATTAGCAAAACTAACAAATTCCTCTTCTGACGGATTAATCGAACCATCAATATTGTCCGTGATGTAGACATAGGGTTGGACACCTGTTTTATTGTAAAAATGTTTCAATCCTTTGGTTAGCGTTGAATCATTAATATACCAGTCTGCATCAAGTGTAAAATAGTCCGTCTCATTGACTGAACCTGCTGGAAGTGGTTCGCGCTCAACAGTTGACGGTGTTACAGATCCTGGTGTGGGTGGGTTAAATATGCCTACTGACGATAATACAATTAGAGCAAGCATTAATACGAAAATCCCCATTAAAATAAAGCCACAGCCTGCACCACCACAACCTGAACGGTAACGTGGTCTGCCCCAGAATGGACGTCCCCACATGCCACCATAATATGGACGTGGTGGGTAATATCTCGGTCTTGGACGGTAACCGCCACCAAATCCACCTATTCCCCCACTTCGACCACTTGAACTGCCTCCGCCTCGGTTTCTACCGGAGCCAAATGAACCAAAACCACCACTAGAACCGCCCATACCACCACGGCTCCCGCCAAAAGCACCTCCACGTCCACCACCGAACGAGCCACCTCGGCTTCCACCGCCAAATGATCCTCCTCCACGGCCACCGCCGCCTCCTCTACCTCTTGCCATAAAAAGACCACATCCTATCATTCGATTTATCTATTTTCCTAAAATTAGCATATAGAATTTTATCTGTCAATTGGTGTTTATATTTAGTAGAACTAAACTAGTTTGAAATGAAATTTATTGGGGGGTGAGTTTTTTAGTGAAAAATTGTGACAGCTATTTGTATTTACCCGATTTTCAGTAGAATTATTCATCTTTTTCTAAATATAATCTTAATTACCTATTATATGCTTATATCGGTTATATTATCCAAGTGAAAAACCGAGCCGTAATAGGTATTAAGATCTATTTTGTGCATAATAAAAACGCAACACTTCATTTATAAAAACAAAGCACTGCGTTAGGTGAATTGATAACAAATATTATATCAGGTTAGTTCTGAAATTGCAAGGTCATTTTTAAAAATTGTGTTTTATGACTAAACAATTTTGTAGAAATGTAAGTGAACACCTTTAGGATCAAGATCAAGTGTACCAATAAACATGCTGTTATTAAGCCAGTTATACTTTTCATTTGCGACCTCAAAGCTAGGAACGGTATAAACATACATGTCTTCTTTAAAATTAAACGGCTTGTCTTCATCTCTAGCTGATGGTTTTGGAACAAGCTTACCTTGATTCGTAACCGAAATTAACGTTCCATCATCTGCTTTTAACGTATAACGTGCCCAAACTTCGCTACTTCCATCAGGTCGAGTCACATTCCAGTCCGCTCCGCCAGGCAACACTTCCCCCTTAATATTCGGTCCCTCGAAGCTACCACCAACGATAGGAATCACCTTTTTATTACCATCAAACATATCACCAATTTCTAATGCTGGGTCACAGTGAACATATAATTCCATTACTAGTTCGCCTTTAAAATTCACTTTTTAAACCTCCATAAAATACATTGTCATAACAACTAGTTTAGCGCAATTTTAATAACTTAGAAGCATGATCGTGAATGTTAAAAATGCTTGTAAAAAATTTTTTATAAAAATAGTTTAAACGAGATTCAAAGGGGTATTGTAAGGCAAGTGATTATTTGCTAATGCAACAATGACTTAGATTAGTTTTTATAAAAAAATAATCGTAGGGAGGACTTCAAATGTTCTGGACAATAATCGGGATTTTAATCCTTGCATGGTTAATAGGTGTTATCTTTAAAATTGCGGGTGGCTTAATTCATATCCTACTTGTGATTGCTTTAGTTGTCTTTATTGCACGTATGATTAAAGGACGATAAAAAATCGACCACACCATGATATACTGTGGTCGATTCATCTTATTTTTATAAAACGGCTTCAATCCATGTTTTAGCCATTAATGCATGACCTGTTGAGTTCATGTGCACACCGTCAGTCGTCAATGGCAGTGGCCTTTCGCTAGTCAAATAATCGATAAATGCATGATACGTCGGTACAACTGTAAGGCCGTACTCTTGAGCAACTTTATTTACAATCTCAACGTATGGTTTAAGTTTTCGGTTACCTTCTGAGTTAACATCTTCCTCAATCACCGTTGGCTCCATTAAAACAATTTTCGCATTTGTCTCAGCCTGTGTTTTTTCAATTAGCGTTCGATAAATTTCCTCATATTGATCCGGATAAACTTGCTCCATATCAGGATTATCTAATTGACGCCAAACATCATTTACACCAATTGAAATCGACAAAAGATCAGGTTGATGTGTGATTACATCATCTTGCCAACGATTAGCTAAATCTGTAATTCTATTACCGCCAATACCACGGTTAATAATCTCAGGAAACTGATCTGGTGTATGTACAGCAAAATAGTCACGAATCATTCGGACGTAATTGTCACCAATGTTTTCCTCGTCTTCGAAGCGTCCCCACTCCGTAATACTATCGCCAATAAACAATATTCGCTTGTACTTCATATAAACTTCCTCCTATACAACACTATCAAAATATAAATAATGACTAAGTTATAAGAAAAATTTTTATCGTACGATTGGCATCAATCAATCTAACTACAATTATACACTAATCTTAAACTGTCGGGCTAATTTTCACCGCATACGTTAACTATTTTTCCGTTATCTTCAATGTTTTGGTTTGATTTTGTGCAAAACATTTAGGATTGGACATTTATCTTCAACCTTTTATGTTGATTTCGTGCAAAACGTTAATGATTTGCCTCTTATCTTCAACTTTTTGAGTCGATTAAGCGTCAAACGTTTAGGATTAACCCTTTATCTTCAACGTTTCGAGTCATTTAAGTGCCAAACGTTTAGGATTCGACTCTTATCTTCAACCTTTTGAGTAGATTCCACGCAAATAGTAGAAGATTCGCCATTTATCTTTTACCTTTTATGTAGATTCAGCGCTAAACGTTAATGATTAACCCTTTATCTTTAACTTTTCATATCAATTCAGTGCCAAACGTTTAAGATTACACCCCTATCTTCAACCTTTTAAGTAGATTTCACACAAAACGTTAATGATTAACCAATTATCTTCAACGTTTCGAGCTCGTGTAACGTAAAATATTAAAGATTAACCCTTCACAAAATAATCGAGCGGTTTTTGCCGCTTCTTTTTGCTTCATATAAAGCTCGATCGGCCTCGATGATAATTGAGTTTGGCCGGTTTATGGATTTACGGTCTGATAGAACAGCACCGAAGCTGACACCGAGTGTTAATAATTGATTTTCTACTAAAAACGGTTTGTCTAAGTTTGCTTCGAATCGTTTGATAAAACGGTTTAGATTTTCCTTTGTACCAATTTCGGGGAGTAATATGATAAACTCATCCCCGCCCAAGCGGCCGACTGTATCCATTTCTCTAACCGTGTTAAGTAGACGTTTACTAATCTGGATAATGACTTGGTCACCTGCGTCGTGGCCAAACTGATCATTAATTGACTTAAAATCATCCAAATCAAGCATGACAACTGCGAATGGAATCTGGTCTCGCTCAGCTTTTGCCTTGACCTTTTGCATGCGATCATCAAATAAACGGCGATTGGCTAAGCCTGTTAATGGATCACGAAAAGCTAACCGACGAAGTTCTTTCTCATATTTTTTACGTTCCTCAATATCACGAGCAACTATATTCGTATGGTGGTAGAGTCCATCACTCGTAAATACTGGTTCTATCTTCAACTCAAACCATTGGCTTTTACCCGAAGCATTTCGAAATTTAACTTCTAATTTCTTCGCATGATCCTCATTATGAGTTTGTTCCAGTACATCTAAAATCAATTCCTTATGCTCATCTGCAACTAGATCATCAATTGAGCGTTCACTAAACTCAAGAATTGAAAAACCTAAAACACGTTCGTGTGATGGTGAAACATAGGTGAAGCGGCCATTACGATCAATGATCTGAATTAAGTCAGATGAATTTTCGGCAATCAAACGGAAACGTTCTTCACTTTTCATCAATGCATCTTTAGCAAATAACTCAGCAGTCAAATCTTTTAACATCAAGTAAACACCTTCGACTTCACGATCAACCATCATAGGGATAAACTCAATCTGCAATTTAACTTCAAAATGATTTTCACTCATTATCGTGACCTCAAGTGATTGTGGCTTACCTTGCTTCGTCTCCTTAAACTTTTGAATCATTAATTCTTGATCAGTTGTTTTAAGAATATCAAAAAAATAACGCTCCTGATTTTTTTGATAAATTTGACTAAAAAATCGACGACAAGCCTTGTTCATTCGAATAATCTTCCCAAGTTTATTTATATAAATGATTGGCTGAGTACTTTCTTCAAACAGTGACTTATAGCGCTGACGACTTACCTTCAATCGTTGCATACTTATATTCCGCTGTTTTTCAAGCTTTTTCTGTTCCGTAATGTCACGGGTGACTCCGACTACGCAAGTTACCCGCCCACCTTCAACAACAGGTGTCAAAGTCGTTTTGGCAAAACACTCCTCACCCAATGGTGAAAAAAATACATCTTCATAGTCATGCGTTGTCCTTTTGTCAATTGCTTTCCGATAATGCCGATATAAATGCTCTGCCGTCAATTGATCGAGCACCTCACGTAATTCCTTCCCAATCACTTCTTTATGTAGTAATGACTCTCGTGCAGTCTGGTTTATGATCTGATAAAAAAGCCGTTCACCATCATCCTCAACTCTCATAACGAACACCATATCTTCGATTCCATCGACTAACATTTGATTTGTGATCAACATCTACCTCACCTTTTATTTTCTGATAATTCATATTATATCATTAATAAACGGTGGATATGTCACTAAAAAGGAATCTTTTAGCTAAAATACCCACGCAACAAAAAAGCCACTCTTATTAAATGAATGGCTTTCATATTAACTATTATCGCTTAATTATTTTAATAAAAATCGCTTTACTGATCTCCATTAATAATACTGCACCAACTGCTAGACCTGAGGCAATTCCCCACTCAGCTAAACCGAATTCTGCAGGAATCGCAAAAATCTCACGCAATCCTGGTAGAACAGTTAAGCCGTAAAGTCCAAGACAGAAGATGACTGCAGCAAGTACGTACTTATTCGTCATAATCCCAACACCGAAAATCGTCTGCTGATTAGAACGAGCTGCAAATGTTTGTAATGTTCTTGATAAAATCAGAGTCGTAAATGCCATGGCAACACCCATCTCAACACTTGTTTCTAAACCAACTAAATGTGAAATGATAACGGCAATTCCGATAAATGATCCTCTTGTTATAACTGATCTTAACGTATCACCTGCAAAAATTCCTTCATCAATCGAACGTGGTTTACGATTCATTACATCTGGTTCTGACTTCTCCATTCCGAGAGCAATCGCCGGTAATGAGTCGTTTACCAAGTTAATGAATAAAAGCTGCAATGCGGTAAATGGATTCGGTAACCCTAATGCAACCGCAAATAAAATCGCAATAATCGCACCTAAGTTCCCACTAAATAAATACGCAATCGCCTTTTTAATGTTGTCAAATACTGTACGACCAACTTCAACTGCCTTCACAATTGAAACAAAATTATCATCAGTTAAAATCATCGCAGAAGCATCTTTACTTACATCCGTACCGCTTCCCATCGCAATCCCAATATCTGCTTGCTTCAGTGCTGGCGCATCATTAACCCCATCACCTGTCATCGCAGAAATTTGATTTTTCGCCTGCCATGCCTTAACGATTCGAATTTTATTTTCAGGTGATACACGCGCATAAACTGAAATTGATTCTAGCTTCTCGTTAAGTTCAGCTTCACTCATCGCATCAAGCTCTTGACCTGTAACTGCGATATCTCCTTCATCCATTAAGCCAATGTCACGGCCAATTGCTTCTGCTGTCGTCTTATGATCACCCGTAATCATAACAGTCTTAATGCCAGCAGCACGCGTCTCTTCAATCGCACTGTATACAGCCTCACGAGGCGGATCGATCATCGCTAATAATCCAACGAGTACAAGATCATGCTCATCATCAAAGCTTAACTGCTGTTTTTCACTTGGGAATTTTTTATAACCAAAAGCTAAAACACGTAAAGCTTTCTTAGAAAATGCTTCGTTTTGCTCAATTAATTGATCACGCCAAGTCTGATCAAGCGGTACTTCCTTACCATTTACTAAAATCGACTTAGCTCGGCTGAACATTACATCAGGTCCACCCTTAGTTAACATCATTCTCTCGCCATCTAAATCGTGCAATGTTGACATTAACTTACGATCAGAATCAAACGGAATTTCATTAAGTCGCACATATGTGTCACGAACTGACTGATATGGCTGACCATTTTTATTTGAAAAATTGATTAATGCAACTTCAGTCGGATCACCAACCTCAGCTCCACTTGCATCAATATAACTATCATTACAAAGTACAGTAATCTTAACTAATAAGCTTTCTGAATTTGACCACGTTGACGGATCATGATCAATATTTTGCTTGTCCTGTCCAGGCACAAAATAGTCAACAACGGTCATTTTGTTTTGTGTTAATGTCCCAGTTTTATCTGTACAGATTACACTTGTCGAGCCTAAAGTTTCTACAGCAGGTAACTTCCTAATAATCGCATGTTGCTTCGCCATCTTGTTTGTACCAACTGATAAAACAATCGTCACAATCGACTGCAATGCTTCAGGAATCGCCGCAACGGCTACCGCTACTGCAAACATTAACGCTTGTAGCAACTCTGTCGTTAAATCAACTGACTCATCACCAAACCAGATTCGAGCAGCTTGAATAGCAAAAATACCAACAGATAAAATTAAAATCCAAATCCCAAGTTTTTTACTAAACGCATCTAATTTCTGTTGTAATGGTGTTAATTTTTGCTCGGCCGTATTGAGTAAATTCGCAATTTTACCGATTTCTGTTTTTGTACCTGTTTCAGTCACAACAAAAGTTGCCCGACCATTTGTCACGAGTGCACTACTAAAGACTAAATTCACACGATCGCCTAACGCAACCTCGTCAGCAATCACAGCATCAGTCTTATCAACGACCTCTGACTCACCCGTTAGCATCCCCTCATTCACCTGAAGTGAACCACTCTCAATTACACGTCCATCCGCTGGAATATAATCACCCGCTTCAAGGAAAACAATATCGCCACGAACGAGCTCTCGAGCTGGTATCGTCTGCTTCTCACCGTCACGAATGACCTTCGCAGCAGGAGCCGACATCTGTTTTAACGCATCTAGTGAACTCTCAGCCTTCTTCGTCTGGACGACACTAATTACAGCATTCATGATTAAAACAACAACAATAACAATTGTCTCAATATACTCACCTAATAGAAATTGAACGACTGCTGCAACAAGTAAGATAATTACCATTGCGTCTTTAAACGAGTCTAAAAATAACCCGAGGGTCGAACGCTTTTCTTCTTCCTCTAACTCGTTAAAGCCATCACGCTCTTGACGCGCCTTAACTTCTGCACTTGATAAACCTGACTGATCGACATCTAATTGCTTTAATACGTCTTCTTTTTCTAATTGATAATAATTCATTTTTGCCACATCTCCTCATCTCTATCTTAGTTATGTCCAGCAATCAAAAATCCAATCGTATAATCGGTGATGATCTGAGTCTCTTAACAAAAAAAGACCCTTACCGATAAACTTCTGAACATAACATCAGAAAGTTATTGGTAAAGGTCTTGCTAGTAACGACATAACACGTTACCAATAATGCCGGAGATTATTCTCGTAATGACGACACTATTGCGGGAGCTACTCCCCTTATACTCTGCTATATAGTTTATTCGAACGAACTTAAAAAGTCAACTTTTTTTGTAAAAAATTCACTAGCCAAAAGTTAAATTTTCACGTCAATGTGTGCGCCTAAATGTGGTTGCACAGATTGCTGTAGCATTTGAATCATTTGTTCAGACTGTATTTCCGCTTGATCCATCGTCTGCTTCATCACACTCATTGACGCTTGCTGCTTTAATTGTGTTTGATTCATTAAGATCGATAGCTTGGCAATATCCATTTGCGATCACCTCTACAAATAGTTTAACGTACTCATCCTAAATGCAACAATTCTTAGTCCTGATTAACTTTTAATAATTGCAGCACACTGTATTGTTGTTGCATCGCTTGTGCGACCATCATTTGAGCTGCTTGTGCTAAAATATTATGTTTTGTAAACTCCATCATCTCTTTTGCAATATCAGCATCTCGAATTCTTGATTCTGCTTCAGTTAAATTAATCGACATCGTTGAAAGATTGTTAATCGTATGACCTAGTCGATTTTGCGTCGCCCCAAGTCGTGAGCGCTCACGTGAAACTTGATTAATCGCATCATCTAATATATCAATAGCTTGATCTGCACCTTCTTCTGTCGTCAGATCAATCTGATCTACACCTAATGCTTCAGCTCGCATATCTTTAATTGAAATCTCAAGATGTTGTCCAGCATTTGCTCCAATTTGGATCCGTTGATTTTGATAGCTGCCATCTAACAATGGTTTTTGGTTAAATTCAGTATCACGGCCAATGCGACTTAACTCATCACGCAATTGATTAATTTCATCCTGCATCGCCTGCACTTCATCATCGGAATACGTCCCATTCCCAGCCTTCACAGCCAACTCTCGCATCCGCTGTAAAATTGCATGACTTTCATGTAGCGCACCTTCAGCCGTCTGCAACAATGAAATGCCGTCTTGAGCATTCCTCATCGCCATATTCAGACCACGAATCTGCGCCCGCATTTTCTCTGAAATCGCTAAGCCTGCCGCATCATCAGCCGCACCATTAATCCTTAAGCCTGAAGACAACCGCATAATTGACCGCTGTGTCATTGAATAATGGAAGTTCATCTGTCTAATTGCAAACATCGCCCCGATATTAGCCCCTAATCGCAACATACGCACCTCCTTTTTATTGTATTTCCGTCCAAACACTGCTCTATACACTATATATCGGCTTTTGTACCAGATATATAAAGTAAGAAATTAATAAGAGGCTGGTTGTATCCCAGCCTCTTGATCATTACATCCTTAACATTAAAAGTAGAAGAGCTATATATGGTATTAAATGAATTGGTAATGAGATTAGAAATGCTTTAAAATTATTTTTCTTACCACGCTCAGCATATAAAAGGTAGAGTCCACCTATATTTGCAACGGGGAAAAAGAACATCATCAGATACGCCCATACCTTGACTGGTTCAAACGGAGTTGGTGATGGAGCACCTGATCCCATATATGCACCGAGCAAAAGGAAACAAGCAACCACAAAGTGAATTGGGAAAAAAACTAAATGTTTTTTCAGCATACCTTACACTCCTTACCTTTAATCAAGTTTTGGAAAATGATCATAAAACTGAACTAATGAATGTGCGTTACCATCTCGTTTTTTCGGATAAGCTGGAACAACTTGACCAAGCTTATCGGCAACATGTATGTCAACTGCTAGTTGTAAAAAGTCTCCATCAATTGAGTAATTATAGACTTTATGATCAAACTTTTGACTTGCTAAATCCCAGATTGGAACAGCAGACGTTATCATGCCTAGTCCTTTCTTATGAAAATATGTTGGGCGGAAAAATCGTGCCGCATTAAATGTAACTGTTTTTTTCAAATAGCTACCATCAGCTAAGGCTGCTTTAACGACTGCACGATTACTAGACAACGGTAAATAAGACTTGTGTAAATGATGATCTAACATACGATATGACACAATTTGTGCTAAAAATCCACCTAGTGAGTGACCAGTAACATAAGCATTCGCCTTCGGATATGATGAGACGATCTCAGATGCAAATGAAGTTGCTAAAGAACCTTGAAAATTATTACCAGATACATAAATATCGATATCGGCTATTACGTCATAAATGGTTTCAGGTGTCAGACCGAATTCCGTACCACGGTAGCCAATGATAATATCATGACCTTTCTTCACAGCAACACCACCAAATCCACCTGAAGTAAACCCACCGTCATTCGCTTTAATAATCGTCCAATCGGCAATTTCATCTTTTAACTCATCAAAATGATTATGATTACCGATACTTGAGGCATCGCCAATTTTCTTAAATACATGACTTTCTAAATTGACATAGGCAAGATTACTAATATGCGTTAGCGTACGGTCAGAGACATTATAAACCATTCGATTTTCTTTTATTTCTTCTGAATCAATGATGCCATCTTTATCTGTATCTTTTAATGTTGGGTCAGAGTAGCTAATATAGTAGCCACCATACCAGCTAAGCTATCTATTTCTAAAATTAGTTTATCATCTTCGATTTCGCCAGGACCTTTTACTTTAAATTCATCAGGAACAGTAACAGAAATAATCAGATCATTCACATCAAGAATTGAATGATTGGTAACTTCAATTTCATAATTGACCTCTTCATCTGCCTGATACGATTGCTTGTCCGTTGATACTTCCAATGTAATCGGAAAATTCCCTGATCCATTTACAACAGTCGGTTGCAAAAAGGGTAAACCAATTAAATATATACTAAATAAAACGATGGATGATATTTTCTTAATCAATGATATGCCCCCTTTGCATAAAAAATCTTCTACACACGAGATGAATTGAGCCGATCTGTCAACTCGTCTTGCAAAAATCACAATCTTTTTTTAGTAGATACCAAATAATAATTTTTCGATAGATTATAAAAAAACGATCAAACTGATCAGCAGCAACCCATTTAACGATACTTACTAAAATCTAACTCGGCTCAATACTCATTTTTGAAATTCATAATAATAAAAGCGAGTATCTGTACCTATTAACCTACAGATACTCGCCTGATATTAATTAAAGATGTTTAACCTTATTCAGTCGGTTAAATTATTTAACTTCTACGTAACCGTAGCCTTCCATCAATTTCTCAACAGATTCTAACGAATACGTCTGGTCATATGTGTCATGATATTCATTAATTTGTGTCACGTTCGTCTTACCACTATCATCAATAATGATATTGCTGAATCCATAAATCACTGTAAATGTGTCATCCAATTCATCATCAGAGTCATATTCGTTGACCGTATATAGCTTGATCAATGAACCGTGATTTGACATATTGCCCGAATAATCATCTGATTCACGAGCGAACTGACGGTAGAATGTTTTACCTTCAATAATCTCATAAGTATAATAACCCCAGTCAGAGTCTTGATACTTTCGGTTAATACCTTCAGTAATCATTCGCTCAACATCTACTAAGTTAGCAATGTCTAATACAGTCTCGGGAACAACTTCTAGTCCAGATGCCTCAAATTCAACAGCACCATCACCTGATAGAGCGTAGCCCATATGTGCTAAATTCTCTCGATCATATTCTGATACGCTAACCGTTACGATATCACCATTTGCAATATCACCGTCTCGATCAGGCTCAACAGTTAGATTGTACAAATCACCATCAAAAGTCGTATCAATTTGGATGTAGCCTCGACCACTCACACCATTAAAGTTAACGATAATATTACGTTCAAGCTCTTCATCACTTATCATAGTCGGCTCTTTCAAACCACTAACCGTCACTTTAATTTCATCTTTCGCCTTCAGTTTATTTGTCATTTCCTTATCTACAGATAAACGAACGATAATTTCATCACCATTCGATAATTCAGTATCTTTACTTAAATCAACTGTAAATGACATCATCATATTACTGATTGCTTCCATTTGTTCATACTCTAAATCCCAATAGTCCTCATCTGTAACGCCAAATGCATCCTTAATCAATTTTGTATCATCTACTGAATAAGAAGCCGTACCGATTGAGTCATAACCATAAAACTCGACTTCAATATAGTCAGACAGCTCCACTTTTGAGCCACATGCTGTTAAAAGCAGAAGACCAATAAATAAAATGGTAAAACGTTTAATTATGTACTTCACCTAGTTGCTCCCCCTAATTGTTATAATGTATTTTGAGTTCAATTATATATATCGGCTATGATGGTTAATTGTTTAGGTCAAATTTATTAGTTCTATATAATCAGATTGAGGTATATCAAAAATGAAATTTTCAATACAATCAATAATCAAAAATTTACTTAATAGTAAGATGTACATAACATAGCTTCAATAAAATTGATATAATAAAAATCAAATTAAAATCACTATGAAGAACAAATAGTCATTCATAGTGATTTTAAAAATATATTAATTTTCAGTGTCCACTTCACCTTGTTTTTCCCTAGCTTGTTCAGCTAAACTAATACAATACGGAATGACAAGTTTAGCTACTTCAAACTGATAATAAATAACCCCTGGCTTATTAACATAAATTTCTATTAAATATATATTCCCTTCTGTGTTAATTGCCAAGTCTAGTGCCAATTCACTAATGGGGTGATTTGGGTATAGTGTTTCGAATTTCTCTGCAATCATTAACGACAGTTGCTCAACTTTATTTACTAAATTTCTTACTAGACTCTCATCAAAATTGGCCCTAATAAATCCGTCTAGACTACCTATATAACCTCCATTAGATGTACTTGAAATCGCAGCGTAGTTAATTCCTACTCTAGGATAAATATTTGCACTACGCCATAAGTGATTTCTATCTTTCAACATATGCGCTCGGATATCAAATGGATTTCCTTCTTTTGTTCTTGTTTCAATATATTTTTGAACGATTAAAGAACCTTTTTTAATTAAATTTCTAAAATAGTTTAACATTTCAAACTCAGTCATAGTTTGTTCATTGGCACCTTCAACAACAAAGTATTGATCGAATTCTTTCTTCTGAATATAATGAACCCCTTTTGCAAAAGAACCAACTTCAGGTTTAACGATAACTGAAGTATATTGATCAATAAAATGCGAAATATCTTTAACTCTTGTAACCTGTCGGTATGGTATTAAATAAGGTTTTAGATCATCGACTGTGGCTAATTTATCATAAACCTCAAGTTTACTAATTGAATTTCCACGAAATTCGTTAGTAATTGGAATTTCTTCAAATTCTTCATAGATCATATTATACTGATTAATCCCACGAGCTCTTAGTCGATCATAAATAACATCAGGATATTCTACTATCTTTGGCACCCACTCGTTATTTTCATAGAAATATCCCCTAATTAACATGGCATTAAAGTCAATGTCACTTGGTGCAAAATAAAAGAAATTAGCATCTTCATACTTTGCGACATATGCACAAGCAACTGTTAATTGATTCACTTCTTTTTCTGGAATTAACATACCGATGTTTATCTTTTCTGTATCAGTAAAATATGCGATCTTAGAAGTTTTGGAGTTAAATTGATTTTTGGCAAATTTCAATTGATCATATTGATTTGTTAATACAATACCTTTTTCAGCAATATACTTTGCATAACCGATCGTATGAACAGCTCTTTCTTTCTCATGATATGTTGATTGTGGTCCATTGTTGGCTTCATGAAGCCAGAAACGACCATCATTATCAATAGCAATATCAAGACCAATCTCACTTAAGGCAAAATTATATAGTTTGTCTAAATGTTTTGTTAATCCCATTGAGAGTGATATTAATTGATCATGATATTCCTGTTTCTTATCCGGGAACTCTGTTTCTAGAAACTCCTCAAGCGGCTGCGTCCGTCCACCACGGCTAATATTACTTAGAATACTTTTCTTATTACCCATTCTTGGATAAATTCTTGTAATAACCCATTTACCTTCATAATTTTTTTGCATGTGGGCGCGAATATCAAATGGCTCACCTTTTTTAGTTCTTGCTTGAACATAACGTTGAATCATGTAACTATTACTTTTTAGAATACTTCCACTTTCCAACCATTTAATCAAATCTTCATAAGACAGCACATGAATAGTTGTATGATCACTTACTTTAAACTTATCATTAATTTGCTCTATAAAATAAATATTTTGTCCCTGTCTACCTAAAATTGGTTTTAGAACGCCAATCTTATGTGCTTTTAAGTAATCAAAGATAACTTCACGGTCAGTAATAATTTTAAATGGAACTAAGAGTTCCGCATATTTTCTATTCTTCAGTAGAATCCTAGGTAAATACATTTTATTTCCTAATGCAAAGCTAGTAACTAAATGATTTCGCCTTAATTTTCGTTCTGTTAGTGATTGGCGATTTCTTTGGGTTGAAGCAATATTATTAATCACTGTTGGAAAATCGCGTTCTTCCTTAACCCACTCGTTATTAACTTTATATTCGGCTTTAATTTTTTCTGTCTCAAAATTAACATCTTTTGACGAGAAAAAGTAAATATCACAGTTTTGTCTCTCCGCTTCGTCAACGAGGGCATCTATCCTTGCTTCAGGATAAACGACTCTCGGATTCACATGATCTAAATAAACACCTATTGTTATCTTTGTCGATTCAGTTTGACTTGATTCTTTAAAATGTCGACGTATTTTCTTTAAGTTAGGTAATAAGTTAAATTGAATAATTTCTAGTACTTTTAGTGGTTCTTTATTTTCTAACTCTTGCGCAACTAATAAATTCGCTTGATCGACGTTGTTCTTCATAGTTAATAATTGATCATCTCCGATATGTTTAATCGTTTGATCTAGCATTGTTAGGCCTTCAACAACTGAAGTAAACACAAATATACTTTTATCTAACTGCTTATTTCTAATCAACTTCTGAAAATGTTCAGTAGCTTCGATGATTGTATCAAAAATATTAATTAATTGTTGTAATTCTTGTTTATCTCTTTTCACCATTAGTCACCTCAGATTTTGTCATGCTATGTATTATTATAACGTATTTATCTATTTCCCTGTGCTATTTTTATAAAAAAAGACTCCAACCAAATTGGCTAGAGTCTTATTTGAATTAATTATACAATTATTGTAGTAATTGTAATACACCTTGTGGTGTTTGGTTAGCTTGTGCAAGCATAGATTGTGATGCTTGAGTTAGGATGTTATTCTTAGTGAATTCCATCATTTCTTTCGCCATATCTACGTCACGGATACGTGATTCAGCAGCTGTTAAGTTTTCTTGTGAAGCACCTAAGTTATTGATTGTGTGCTCAAGACGGTTTTGTACCGCACCTAAGTAAGAACGTTGTTTTGAAACTGACTTAATTGCATTATCAATAGCTCCTAGAGTAGCATTAAATTCAGTTTCAGCCTGTAAACTCTCAGCGTCAGTCGTAGCAAATTTAAGCACATTAATATTGCCCTCTAGATTTAGTCCTTCAGCACCAATACCCATATTAGCTACTTCAACTGCAATTGTTTGGTTTATATTTGCACCAATTTGGAATGTACCCTCAAATTCACCATTAATTAAATTTTTACCGTTAAACTGAGTACGATCGGCAATGCCTTGAATTTCTTCAAGAAGCTCATCAATTTCATCTTGAATAGCTTGTAGATCATCAGTTTCTTGTGTACCAGTATTACCAGCTTGTACAACAAGTTCACGCATTCTTTGTAAGATTGCATGTGTTTCAGTCAATGCACCTTCTGCAGTTTGGATTAACGAAATACCATCTTGTGAGTTCTTTTGTGCCATTTCAAGACCGCGGATTTGACCACGCATTTTTTCAGAGATTGCAAGACCTGCTGCGTCATCTCCTGCACGGTTGATACGAAGACCTGAAGATAGTTTTTCTAATGATTTTTGAACAGCATTTGTGTTACCTGTTAGTTGGCGGTGTGTATTTAACGCCGCAATGTTGTGGTTAATTCTCATTTCTTTTTCCTCCTTGAATTGTTTATTATAATGCCACATCCTTGTGGCAAGCATCAGGATAAAAGCGGCCGTCTTTCATCCTGTTATTGCTTTCAATAAGTATATCGGACTATCATTTAAAATGTTTAATCTTTTTTATAAAAAAATTATTTTTTATTTAATAGATCCAATATATTAAGTTGATTGTTCAATGCCTGTTTATTTTGTTCTTGTATCTCTAAGTAAATCTCTTTTCTATGCACATCTATTTCTTTAGGTGCGGTGATGCCGAGTTTAACTTGATCGCCTTCAATTGCGACAATTTTGACTTCTATGTTTTCTCCAATTTGGATCGCTTCGTTTAATCGACGGGTTAGGACGAGCATGATTAATTCCCCCGCTTCTGTTTAGCTGTAATCGGTGTTTGGATCGCATGTCGTTTGTTATTCGTGATATATTGCTTAGCAAGCTTCTTCTTATAATTAATAATCAGTGGTGCTTGCAAGTTAATCGTGCTGTCTGAAAAATTCTCTTTTAATGTGACGATACTTAATAATGTGACGTCTTGTTCTGATTCAATTTCTAGTAATTCCAGTGTTGCATCGTCAATTTTTAGCTCATAGTCTTGATAGAGCTGATGTGGTGGGATGACAACAAAGGCGATATTGGCATCAGTAATTGACTGCAATACGAGAAATGATGGGTTATCAGGAATATCGAGTAAAATAAATTGTTTTTCATCAGGGAAACCTAAGATACCGTTTGGAAAGGTAATTATATCTGCTTCGTAAATGGAAACTTCACCAAAATATTTCGTTTGTATTTTCATCATTCAGACCCTTCTTTTAAATTAACATTTCAAAGCCGAAGCTTCGATAGTATAGATTGTCAAAATCAATAACTAAATCTTGTTCCTGTTTAATCCCTGTTGTCACACGTCCTGGTGTATATGTCATGATCGGTTTATTTGTTGTATGGCGAATTATTGGTTGATTTGGTTCGATTCGAATATCAACTTCTGCTGGTTGATAATCTGTTTTTACTGAAAAAACAGATGGAATAAATTTAATGTTAACCATTTTCGGATCTTTATGTGCGTTACGCGTCGCTTGGGCAATGAGTGGATTACCACCATTTTCAATTTTCATTAATTCATCGCCTTCTCGTCTGCGTTTTGCGATTGCTTCCATAAAGTTTTGGTAGCCTTCACGTGCCCAATCATTACGTGATACTAGTGGGCTCTTTAACCCCATATCGTACCATGCTTGTGATTGATCAATCGTCAATTTTCCTGGTCTAGTCCGGATTGAAAAATCAGCAGATGGTTGCTGAATTTCCTGGGTTGCTTTAGGCTGCTTGATCTCTTGATGTGCGTTTTGTGTATGGATTGAGATTTGGGCAAGCTGTGATTGCATGCGGACCTGTGGTAATCGCAAAGGAATCACTTCCTCTCATTACTAACTTGGTAAATAACCAAAGAGCTAAAGAACAAATTAACTAGCTCTTTAGCTCACGGTTCATTTTATCTTAAAAAGTCTAATAACGTTGGTTGCATCACACGTGCACCTGCACTTAATGATGCACGGTGAATCGCTTCCTGCATCGTTAAATTCATAATAACTTCTGCAGTATCAGCATCTTCGTTATCTGACATCATTTGTTCTGCACTGACACTTTGATTTTTCAATCTATTTTCGATTAGTTCGACTCGGTTCATTCGTGCACCGATTTGGGCACGTTCTTGTAGTGTATTGTTTAAATGAATTTCTAGCTTACCAATATGATTGTCTAAAGTAGAAGCCTCTACATCAGGATCGTTTAAATCATTGACAAGTGCTTGAAGATCATTGAATAAATCTTCTGAGAAGACACTTGATGGATCAGAGTTCACTTTGAATCGCACGCCTGCTGAAACTTCAATTAATACATCATTTGTATTATTTGATACAACAAAAGTTCCATCATCTTGACGAATAAATGGTGGTGTTCGTTCACCAGTTAGCGGATCGACATGACCTGTTGTATCGGTTCCGTTGAATAAATATTTATCATTCACACGTGTATTTGCTAAGTTAACCATTTGATCAATAAGCTGATCGATTTCTTTTGCAATATTCATTCGATCGTCTGTATCGTTTGTACCATTGGCTGCTTGAAGTGTTAGATCATTCATTCGGTGTAGCATTTCAGTCACTTCATGCATCGCTTCATCGGCGTTATTCAGCCAATTATTTACTTCACCTAAGTTTCGTTCATATTGTTTAATATTTGAAAGCTGTGAACGGTAATTCATCCCCTTCATCGCGACAACAGGGTCATCTGAAGGTTTAGTAATTTTTTTACCAGTTGAAAATTGATTCATATACTTGTTTAGATTTCCATAGCTATTGCTAATGTTTTTTAACATGTTATTAGAAATCATACCTTGGGATATTCGCATTTATCTCGCCTACCTTCCGACTAAGCCCATATTATTAATAATTCGATCGAGCATTTCATCAACTGCAGTCATACTTCTAGCTGCAGCGTTATATGCGTGTTGGAATTTAATTAAATTACTGATTTCTTCATCGAGTGATACAGAGCTAACTGCCATTCGGTTTTCTTCAACTTGTTGACGTAGGACGTCACTATTATTTTGCATTCTGATTGATTCGGCAGCTCGGACTCCTAATTCACCAATTAGCGATTGGTAAAAACTTTTCACAGATGTACGCTCTCCGAAGTCTCCAAGACCAATCTTGTTGTAAACTTCAGCTAAGTTAATAGCGTTAGTTCCATCACCACTAAATCCATCAATACTAGCTGCGATTAAATCCGGATCATCGATGATCTCTTGATTAACAGCAATCGTTCCAAGTGGATGATCAGGATCAAAAACAAAGAAATCCTTAACGTCTGCGCCAGTATTACCATGAAGGTCTGTTCCTTCTGCGTGGACGCGGTTAAATTCATTTACGTATGTGACAAGCATTTTTTCAAGGTCTGCTTTAACTTCATTATAGTAACCTGCAATGTCACCATTTTCATCAATATAACCATTCATATCGAATAGAGCTTGTAATGTACCAATAGATTTGAAGTTATGTGCTTCGATCTCTGATTGATTCCCGTCTGCATCTGTAATCACAACATTAGTGATATTATTATTAACGCCTGCGTTAATGTTAACTTCACTATGCGTACGTGATGCACCATCTATAAGTGTGATGCGATCAGAACCATTTCTAAGCTTAATCGTTGCGATTCCATCTGCGATTGGACTTGGTTGTCCTGTACTTTTCTCATACGAAACTTCTATATCAACCATTTCTGATAATGAGTCGATCAAGCGGTCACGTTCATCGTATAGATCGTTTGGAACGAGTCCGTGTGGTTCGATTCCAGCAATTTCAATATTGATATTATTTATTTGACGTAAAATTGAATTGAGTTCTACGTTAGTTACATCAATTTGATTTTTCAGATCATCTTGTACGTCTTGTAAAGATGATGCGAGGTAACGGTATGTTTCAACGACTGCCTCTGCTCTTTGTGCAACAACAGTTCTTGTTCCGGAGTGATCAGCACTACCGTTTAAATCCTGAAGACCGTTAAAGAAGTCTTCTAAAACAAATGCCAAACCTTCTTCTGTTGGTTCATTGAGTAAATTCTCCATTTGTCTGAGTGCATCTGCATTCGTTGAATAGTAACCAAATTTACTATTTTCTTTCCGATATTGTGTATCTAAAAATTGATCTCGAATTCGTTCAATTGAACCCGCTTCAACGCCACTTCCAACCCCAGATACGATACCACCTGGTTCGCGGCTTGCTGAGATGGAATTCATTTGGGCAAAGTTTACCCGTTGTCTCGTGTATCCAACTGTATTGGCATTGGAAATGTTATGTGATGTTGTATATAAGGCAGCTTGCTGTGCATTTAATGCTCGCTTTGCCATTTCTAATCCATGAAATGTTGATACCATTTATTATCCTCCTAAGCCTTCGAATCAAATGTTGATCGCTTCGATTGGGGATCATCTTGATTTCGTTTGTTACCATAGTTTACTTGTTCAATCGTTGGACTTAATAAATCTAAGTTCATCTGCACGAATTGCAGTGATTGTTCTGTCAGTTCTTGATTGAGATTCTCTTGTGCTTTTAAGTCAACTAAAACTTTTGCAAGCTCTGTTGAAACTTGTTCAAGCTGATCTCGTTCACGATCATCTTCTACTTTCTCAAGTAACGTCGTGACATTTTTCTGATCATCAGTCAGTCCAAATTTAGCTGCCCACTGATCAACAGCTTTTAAACGTTCTTTTTCTAATTTATCAATGGCTTGAATATGCTTTTGTTCATTTTTCAAAATACGTTGAACCTCTTCAATGGCTCCTTTTTTTAACAGTTCTGTTTTAGTTAAGGACAATTGTAGTAAGCTTTGATGTACTTGAACAAGTCGTTCAAGCACTACTGTAATGTGGTCTATTGACATGAGGCCAAACGCTCCTTCTCTCACTCAGTCTAAAATTCAAAGTAGAGCCAACTTATCCAGCCGGCTCTAGTTGTTTAGTTTTTCCAAAAGGACAAAATGCCTTTAGCGACTTTATTAGGATCAACTTTATAAATACCAGACTCAACATCTGCTTTAATTGCTTCAACATATTGCGCACGAGCAGCGTGGACATCGCCTAGCTCTTGCATTTTTTTTGCTTGGTCTGAAATATGCAACTGATCTGATTTTACTTGTTTTTCCGTACGTGTTTGTGTGTATTTTTGTAGTTGCTTTTGGTAAGGGTTCACCCTAGGCTGATTTGAACCATGTATTTTCAAGACCATTCACCTCTTTCTCGATGCTTGCTTTTCTAATATATATATCGACTTAGTTCCTTGAATGTTTAACGATTTCTTTTTGCTCTATCAATTGTATAGTATGTCCGAATTTTTTTCCGTTCTTCTTCTTTGTTTCGGGCATTGATCGCTTTTAACTCTTCTTGAAAAGTTAATTCATTCGCAATTTCATTTGAGCACTGATCACAGATCGTTCCGTCGACTATTTCAGCCCCACATCGTTCACATGGATAAGTTAAATTCGGGAACTGACTTGTACGTAAACGTTTCTCTTTGACAAACTTAATAATTAATGTTTCTTCTACGCCTGTTCCTTCAACAATTTCGGGAATTGTTGCTTCACGGTTTACCCTTTTTTTCATAAAATTATAAACCAATTGGAACTTCTCTTCTTCTATATTATAGCAATCCTGACAAATCGGACGCAGTGCTCGTACAAATAATTTGCCACATTGGAGACAGTTATCAAGTTCTGCCATCTTCGGTCCCACCTTTTCGTGAAAATTCTAGACTAATTATAACATATATATCGTCTAGACAAATTGTTTTTCAAGTCATTTAACGTGCCAATGTAAAACTTGCAATCTGCTTTATTCCGTTTTCTTTTAAGACCCTAGCAGCGTGATGAATCGTTGCACCAGTTGTGTAAATATCATCAATAATAATGACTGGTGAGGGACAAGCTTCTCCGTTATATTGAAATGGATTATCCATTGATAAGCGTTGTTTACGATTTTTCTTCGCTTGTTTTTCACTTGTTGTTCGTTTAAGTAGTGGTGCGATTGGATATGGCAGTAATTGTGCTATTGCTTCCGCTTGATTAAAAGCGCGCGATGCCAGTCGTTGTTCACTTAATGGAATCGGTACGAGACGTGTATCCTTTGAATTTGATTTAAATTGTGTCGTAAAAACCTCTCTCATATCATGGCGAAAGACTTCAACTAATGCATAGTCACCACGATATTTAAATTGACTGACAAGATCCTTTAAAAAATGATTATACCGGTAAACAGCACGGTTTTTTGTTAATAAGCTTTGCTGTTTCCAGCGATCGCAATCTAAACATTTTACTTGGTCATCTCTACCACAATACTCACATTGTGGTTCGCCGATTTTATCTAGTTGTTCTGAACAGCTTCGGCAAATAGGCGCTTGCTGTCGTAAGTTAAAAATCGTTGACCATGTAAGATCAGCTTCAATAAACTGATGACAAATCAGACAATTCATCTTCATCCTCCTTGATTTATAACTTAAAATCCTGCGCGTTGATTCATTTGCTTAATCGCTAAAATACTTGCTTTAATTGCTCGTGTGTAACCGTCATGGATAAAAACAACTTCTCCTGTTGGATCATCAGGACTTCGACCGGCACGTCCAGCAATTTGAACAAGTGCTGCTTCGTCGAAGACATCATGACCTGCATCTATAACAGCGACATCAACAGATGGAAAGGTTACCCCTCGTTCTAGGATTGTTGTCGTAAGTAAAATATCAATTTGCTTATTCCGAAATTGCTGGACCTTGTCAATTCTGTCAGGGTCTTCAGCATGAACTGAAGCAATTATTTTGTCTGGGAGTTTTTTTATAACTAGTGGGCGTAATTGTTCTGCTTGATTAATGGTTGGTGTGAAAATAAGTAGTTGTCTTGATTTGTTTTGGCGATTGTGATACCAGCGCCAAAAACGGTGAGGTAATTCTGTTTTAGGAATTTTATATTGGATCATGGATTTCGGAACAGGTAATGGATGTCCGTGATAGCGAACTGGGACGAAGACAGTTGGTGGTTTGCGCTTTAAAAGATCATCCCTTGGCGTTGCTGTTAAGTAGACAATCGTCGCATCTTGTTTCGCCGCACGCCTTGTTGCAAATGGCAAGCTAGGGTCAGCATGATAAGGAAAAGCATCAATTTCATCAATAATCAATAGATCAAAAGCTGCTTCATAGCGTAATAATTGGTGGGTTGTCGCAAGTGTTAGTTGTGCGGTTTGGTGATTTTGGCCACTACCACCATATAGACCGGTCATTGTCGTAGTCGGAAAAGCTTGTTTAAATCGTGGTAGTAGTTCACGAATAACATCGGCACGAGGTGAAGTAAGACAAATCCGTTTGCCCTCGGTAATCGCTAAAGCAATTCCTTCAAAGAGCATTTCTGTTTTTCCAGATCCGCAAACGGCATGTATAAGCAACTCAGCTTGTTTGTTTTGTATTGCTTCAATCATTCGATTTGAAGCATGGCGTTGTTTTTCAGTTAGTTTGCCTTGCCAAGCTAGAGGAGATTGACTTGGAATTTCCCAATTTGGTGCTTGTCCTGACCACCTATATAATGGGGTGCATACCATTATCCTTCCCATTTGTATACACTTTCGGCAGTATGGATGTGTTTTTTGACAATTTGCACAAGGGATCATTCCGAAGAGATGTTTCGTTGTATTGTTACAACGAAGACAGCGGTAGCTAAAGTGGTGTTTGACGATTGGGGTTATTGGAGTGAGTTGATTTGATTCAATCAGTTGGTTAAATTCATACTCAGATAAATTGAGTTCATCACGAAGTAAAAGCCGACCAGCAAAACGATTGGCATATTCGTTCAAATTTAGTCCTCCTCGTATATTGTTATTAGCTAGTTTTTAACTAGCTTAAATCGTTATATCTTTTTAAGATATAATGTATTTAGTCAGATAGAGGTTGTCGTTATCCTCCTTGAAGTATTGTCTTCGTTGAAAAG
>FZPS01000215.1_pt45 | contig 49239 bp, 38 predicted proteins | sample 1817821 | NCBI WGS metagenome assembly FZPS01 (sample SAMEA104158645, study PRJEB21678) | metagenome | place: Germany | collected 2015-04-21 | reverse complement strand
CATGGAGGAACTTGTGGGACGGGAGATCCGGGATCGTCTCTATGAGTATGGCAGTAAGGTAGAGGTAAGGGTACTCATGGGACCACAGGATGATGCCTTTACCGAGAAGGGGATAGAGACCTTCTTTCAAAGTGAGTACATCATTGCCAATGAGAGCGATCGAATGGGCTATAGTCTTAAGGGGAATACCATAGAGCATAAGGAAGGTGGAGACATCATCTCGGACGGAATATCCATGGGTGCCGTTCAAGTACCCAGTCACGGTCATCCCATCATTATGATGGCGGACCGTCAGACCACGGGGGGATATACCAAGATCGGCAATGTCATCTATGCGGACCTGCCAAAGGTGGCACAGGCAAAACCAGGGGATACAATCACCTTTAAAAGGGTCCAACTGGAGGAAGCCCACTGGTTAATAGAGGAGCTAGAGGGTAAGATTGCAGCCATTAAAGAGAATTTGAATGCTCAACAAAGTGTAGAATATGCGAAGACAAGGAAATTCAACTTGAGGATCAACGGAAAGATCTACCAAGTTTCGGTAACTGAAATGAAGGAGCCCCTCTAGGGGTTCACCCTATGGTATGCATAAGGGCATGCTCCCCAGACTTTTGAAAAAACCTTGAGAATTGCCTTTCTGCTCAGATAGCTTACCGCTTTACTAGCTCATGCGTATGCATAAATGCATACGCATTGGAGTTTTTTGGGGTGTAATCTCTTAGGTTGGCTTAGCGGATGAGGCAGTTAAGTAGAAAGGTGCTCCTATATACATTTTTGGTAAAATTTCTCATATAATTGCCGATGATATCTATTAATAGAAAAATATGGGGGGTGAAAAGCAGGTGGCAAGGATAAAAAACAAGATCATACTGACCATTGCTTTTTTTTGTATTCTTCTTCCTATTGCCGTCGGAGGGATGAGTATGCTGCGAAGCAGGGATCTTATAGAGGAGGAGGCTAGGGAAAAACTCCTTCTAATGGTGGAGAAACACCGGACCAACTTTAACCAAATCCTATCCGTAGTAGAATTAAGTGTGGATAGTTTGGCCACTGCGGTGTCATCCACCTTTGTAAGGGAAGATCTGGATGACAATGAGGAGTATATGGACGGTGTTCTAGCGTCCATCCAACCTTTGGTGGAACAATTCGCTAAGAAGAATAGGGATGCCATAAGTGCCTATGTTATTTTTAACCCGGATATTACCAAAGGGAATTATTATAGCTACTTCCAAAAAGGGAATGGGGCACAACAAGGGGATCGGGAACTAAGGATGGAGGACTTTAAGGAGGTGGCCATTGCGGCTAGTCCGCGGTGGAGCAAGCCGGAATACGATGCCCAAAGCAATCGATACATCATTACCTATAATGTACCTATCTACCATAATAGCGTACTACTTGCCATTGTGGGGATGGATATTGATACGCAGGCATTCTATAAAACGATATTGGATCAGGATATATATGATAGGGGATATATGGCGTTAATGGATGACGACTTTAATTTTTTAGTCCATCCTTATTTTACCGAACTAGCAGATACATCTGAAGGCGCTGACTCCAGTGGCGGTGCAAGTCCCTTGGATCAAATTACAGGAGCAACCACAGGGACCAGGACCAACCTAAGGGATTTGGAGGATGGCAACCTTGCCTTTATGGCCCAAGAAATCGCTGGGAATAGGAGAGGGGTTATATCCTACACCTATCAGGGTCAGAGGGAAATATTAAGCTATGATCATCTAAACAATGGCCAGATCCTGTTGGCAGTAGTACCCAGGGATGATATCTTTTCGGGGTTAACTGGATATATCCAGTATCTGGTAATAGTTATCCTTGTAGGGGTGGCATTGGCCATTCTGGGAGCCTATTGGATGGGGGATCGAATAACAAAACCCATTTTAAAGGTTACTGAGATCATTGAAAAGACCGCTAATTTTAATGTTGCCAATGATAGTAGCTATGACTATCTCCTAAAAAACAGGGATGAGACCGGTGTGATGGTCAAGGCATTGGCAGTAATGAGAAAGGCATTAAGGGAAATGGTCCAGGACCTTACCCAATCATCCCAAAGTTTGGAGGATAATGTCCATAGGGTCAATGGGCTAATCGGTCAGTTAAAGGAAAAGGCCAATGAGACCAATAATGTAACCCAAGAGGTAGCGGCAGGAATGGAGGAAACCGCAGCATCCGCCCAAGAAATTACTGCAACAATGGATGAGATGGAGAAGGCGGTATCCAATATCGCCCACAAGGCGGAGGAGGGCACCATTGTTTCTGCCCAAATTAATGAACGGGCTGAAAATTTAAAGGAGACCGCCCTAACCACCGATCGAAATGCCCAGGACATCTATGGGAATGTCAGGGAGGAATTAGAAGGGGCATTGGAGCAATCCAAACAGATCGAGCAAATTGAAGCCCTATCAAGGTCCATCTTGGAGATTGCCGACCAGACCAACCTACTAGCATTAAATGCAGCCATTGAGGCTGCAAGGGCAGGGGAGGCAGGCAGGGGATTCGCCGTAGTTGCGGATGAGATAAGAAAGCTAGCCGAGCAGTCCACCCAAAGTGTGGAGAAAATTAATGGCATTGTTCGATTGGTCAAAGACTCGGTGAATAATTTGATGGTTTCTTCCAGAAGAATTATGGACTTCATAGAAGGGGAAGTGTTAAAGGACTATCAGGAGTTCATCGAGACGGCGGACTCCTATAGTAAGGATGCCCAATCCTTCCATGAAATGATGATGGAGTTCCATGCCACAGCCCAGGAATTGAGTGCTTCCATCTCCAATATTCTCTCCGCCGTTGAGGAGGTCGCAGGAACGGCAAATGAGGGAGCAGGAGATATGGAGAGTATAGCTGCTATGTCCAACACCATACTGGAAATGGTTAATGAGGTACAGGGCAGCTCGAATAGTAATATGCAGCAAAGCCAGCAATTGCATGAATTAGTGGCTAGATTTAAAGCCTAGGAGGCGCAGAAGATTTTACTTCTCTATCCCTTTAAAATGATTTATAATAGGATTAATTAAAGGGGTGGAAAAGTATGCCGATTGTAAAAAAAATAAGCAAGGGACACCATAAGGATTACTACCGGGTTGAGATAGAGGGGGAGGACCCCCTTCATATACATATGGAGTTGATACTGCTTCACAATATCAAGGAGGGCAGCGCCATTCAGCTGGAGGAGTTAAAGGAGATCCTACAGGAGGATCTTAGAAAAAGGTCATTCAATAGGAGCCTCCACTACCTAACCCATAAACGCCGGACTCGATGGGAGGTAGAGGAATACCTAAAAAAGAAGGGCTTTTCCCAGGGTGTGATCCATCACACCATAGAGAAGCTAATCCACTACCAAATGTTGGATGATGCTGCCTATGTGGAGGCATATATAGCAGAAAAATTGTGCGGGGAACCGGTAGGTAGGAAAAAGATTCACTATGATCTAGCTAGGAAGGGGATCGGGGAGGAACTTCTTAACAGGGTGGATGACTGGTATAGTGTGGAACATGAAGAGAAAAAAGCTATGGAACTGGCACAAAAGGTAAGCCAAAAATATGCCCATCTCCCCCTTAGGGAGAGGGGACTCCGGATCCGCCAGGCAGGGCAGAGAAAGGGTTTTTCCTGGGAGCTGATGGATAGGGTGGTCCAAGGCATCTTAAAGGGCATTGAGGAAGAGCAGGATACCATTGCCCCAAGGGTAGATATTGAAAGGGGTCTGCAGTGGGGCTTGAAATACAAGGACCGATACAAAAAAAGGGGTCTGGAGGGGTTGGCTTTAAAACAGAGGATCATTCAAGCCCTGAGGGGCCGGGGCTATCCCTGGGATCTTATTGAAGAGCTCCTGCCCAACATCATAGAAGGGGCGGATGATTAGGGTTGCTTAGCACCTCTAACCATCCGCCCTTTGTTTACTTTAGTGTTTTTATTATCCAACCAGCCAAAAGCATCGGGTCACACTTTGACATTGCACATGTGACAAAGTGGGACATTTAACAGGACCGATACTTAGTATGATCGATGCTATACTCACTAAACTTCCTATACATAGTCCTCCTGTGTATACCTAGTTCCTCTGATGCTTTTTTTACATTTCCTTTATATTTAATTAGAGCATTGATTATCGCTTGTTTTTCTGAATCTTTAAGGCTTAGCAAAGAATTTGGTTTAGTCACTGGCTCCCTAGTAAAATTTTTGTTTTTATCATTTATTCCTATATCCGTACCTACTAAAACTTTTTGAAGATTAAATGGCAATTCATTTCTTGTAATAATATTCTGCTCACATATATTTACTGCTCTTTCAATAACATTTTCTAATTCACGTACATTTCCTGGCCAGCTATAGGTAGAAAATATTTGATATACTTCTTCGGTAAATCCACTAATATTTTTTAATAAGTTTTTCCTATGTTTTAACAAAAAATAATCCGCTAAATAGATGATGTCTTCATTTCTTTCCCTTAATGGGGGCACATTTATAGAAAGAACATTTAATCTATAGTATAGATCCTCACGAAACATTTTATTTTCAATTAGTTCTTCTAAATTTTTATTTGTTGCAGCAATAACTTTAACATCAATTCTTATATTTTTTGTTCCGCCAATTCTCGTAACCTCTCTATTTTCTAGAACACGAAGTAATGAAACCTGTATATCTAGAGGCATATCCCCTATTTCATCTAAAAAAATGGTACCTCCATTGGCCAACTCAAATTTTCCCGGGCGACCCTCCTTCTTTGCGCCGGTAAAGGCTCCCCCCTCATAACCAAACAATTCACTTTCGATCAAGTTTCTGGGAAGTGAGCCACAATTTATTGCTATAAAAGGATTACCGGAGCGATCACCATTGTTATGTATAGACTGAGCAAACAATTCCTTACCTGTACCACTTTCTCCGAGGAGTAATACATTAGCATTAGATCGTGATGCAATTCTACCAATTTTTTTGGCTTTTACCATAACATTCGAATTTCCAATGATATCATCAAAAGTAAATTCTGCTTGCGTAGCTGTCATTTTATTTATTAACTTATGTAACGCTTTATTTTCCTGTATTGTAAGCACTAAGCCGTCTTTATTACCATTTAAGTCTTTTAATACATTTACTGAAGGTGTTGCAGAGCAAAAAAATATGGCTACAATTGCAGGCATGGCTTCATATGGTATGCTTCCTATCATTAATACATTTAGCGCATTTGCTTCTAGGAGAATTTGTGATCAAATTGCAGTATCCATTTGCTATGCTAATCAAAATGTAAAAATTATAGGTACAGACCCTGGCATTACTGCAGCCTTTAATGGTGGTACACATATGGCAATTGAGGATATTGGGGTTTTAAGAAGCATTCCCAATATTACTATTGTAGAACCATCTGATGCTTGTGAATTAGAACAAGCAATACCTGCAATTATAAATTATGAGGGTCCAGTTTATTTGAGAATGACTAGAAATAAAATAGAAGATATTCATGGAGAATCCTATAAATTTCGCCTAGGTAAAGCTGATATTATAAGGGAAGGGAAAGATGTAACAATAATCTGCTCTGGCATAATGGTACATGAGGCTTTAAAGGCTGCGGACGAATTAAAAAAACAGGATATTGATGCGGAGATTATTAACCTACACACTATCAAACCAATTGATACAGACACAATATTAAGATCTGTTAGGAAAACAGGCGTTATAGTAACTGCTGAAAACCATAATATAATAGGTGGGCTTAGAGCAGCAGTTGCTGAAGTTATAACCCTTTATTACCCTGTAAAAATTTTCCCTGTGGGTATAAACGATAAAAAAGGGGAGGTAGGGCGAATAGATTACTTAATGAAAAAATTTCAATTGACATATGAGAATATTATTTCTGCAGTAGAGAAAGCATTATCTTGAAAGGGTTCCATGTAATAGAAAATATCCGTGTATCTCATGGTCTGTCATAAGATACCTTCATTTTGAATAGTTTATCAGTCTTCTGATAGGGTAGTTTCTTTTTCCATAGAGTCAAGTGCAAAGGGCTATAGCCCTTTGCACTTGACTCTCCTAGGCAAAGGTGTCAAACTCGTCCAACCAAAAGCACCGGATCACACTTTTTATTCCTTTGATATCCTTAAAGAATGCAGTTGGGTGTAAGCCCTTAGGGAGCTTCACCGAGAATTGTATTTCAATGATCTCCCTTTGGTCCCCCTGGATGTTTTCTATGATCACATCCTCCACATCCCTTACGATCTTGATGTCTTTAATAGTTACGCTAAAGCTGCCCAGCACATGACCGATATCACCTATTAATCCGTTTCTTTCATAGGATTGTACAACCAAAACCTTATCCTTCTTCCGAAAGAATTTTTTCTCTATTCCACTTAAACCCTTTAGAGCAAAAAGAGAAATGGCAGCGGTGGTTAGACCGCCTATATAGTATCCACTTCCGATGGCTAGACCAATTCCAGCACATACCCAGAGGCTTGCAGCGGTGGTCAAGCCCTTAATGGTATTGCCTGTCCTTAGTATGGTTCCGGCACCTAGAAAACCGATTCCGCTTACTACCTGGGCAGCCAATCTTGCTGGGTCACTCCTGTAGAATGGACCCGAGCCATGGAATCCGTCGATGGAGATCAACATGATCAAGCAGGCCCCAAGGGAGACCAGCACATGGGTTCGGAGTCCCGCTGGTCGGTTACTCACCTCCCGCTCCATGCCCACCAATCCACCAATAAATGCTGAGAGGACCAGTTTTAATACAATTTCATGGTAGAGAATCATCTTATAAAACACCCCTTTCCCGCAGGTATTCGACCTAGGGTTGCTCCCTTTCTACCCAATTGTGGGCACTATTACACTGTTATATCAAGCATTCCTGTAGTGGGTATAGTCTATTTGGTATTCTTGGAACTTCCTGTAGATGGTTCTTCTCCCTATTCCCAGGTCTTCGGCAGCCTTCTTTACATTACCCCGATTCTTTTTAAGGGCATTGATGATTGCCTGTACTTCAATTTCTTTTAAGGTCATTATAGGGAAGTCTATGATGTTCTGTTTTTGGGTAATGATACCTTCTCTATTTTCTCCGTTTATTGGGATTTTCTTCTCCTGCAGTTTGAGGGGTAGGTCCCTTAGGGTAATGTAACGGTATTGGGTTATATTTACTGCGCGTTCGATTACATTCTCTAGCTCCCGTACATTTCCAGGCCAGTGATAGGACTCAAAGACTTTATAGATCTCCCTTTCAAAGCCCAGGATCTCCTTTTGGATCTTACTTTTATGTTTTGCCAGAAAGAAGTCCGCAAGCTGGTGGATATCCTCCTTACGCTCCCTTAGGGGAGGAATATGAATGGAGAAGACATTCAATCGATAGTATAGGTCTTCCCGATACATCTTGTTTTCCACCAATTCCTCTAGATTTCGATTGGTGGCTGCGATGACCCGTACATCAATTTTGATAGTTTTGGTCCCCCCCAGCCTTGTAACCTCCCTATTTTCCAGAACTCTCAGTAGGGTTGCCTGAATATCTAGGGGGAGATCTCCGATCTCATCTAGGAAGATGGTTCCTCCATTTGCCAACTCGAATTTCCCAGGTCGTCCCTCCTTCTTTGCCCCAGTAAAGGCTCCTCCCTCATAGCCAAATAGCTCACTTTCAATCAAATTTCTTGGTAGGGCAGCGCAATTTATGGCGATGAAGGGCCCGTTGGCACGGCTGCTGTTGTTGTGTATGGATTGGGCAAATAGTTCCTTTCCAGTACCGCTTTCTCCAAGAAGCAGAACGGTGGAATGGCTCTCGGAGGCAATTTTAGCGTACCCCTTTGTTTTCACCATGACCTCGGAATCCCCGATGATATCCTCGAAGGAGTAGTCGGCATGGGCAGCGGTCATCCTATTGATCAGTTGGTGAATGAATCGATTCTCTTTGAGAGTGAGTACAATACCATTCTTTTCCCCCTGGGCATTCTTTACAATGGTGATGGAAACCGAACACCGGATACCGCTTACTTTTGGTGTATCGATCACCAGCTCCTTATCGTAAATATTTTGGCCAATGGATTTTAGGTTGATGATGTTCCTATCATATTTTATGACCCTATGGATATCCTTACCAATGACCTCCCTGGGTGAAACTTTTAGTATAGAACCGGCCAGCTCATTGATCTGGGTAACAATGCCCTGGTTATCCATTAGGATGGTTCCGTAGGGGATGGCATCCAAGGTAGCCGTTAGTTGATCGTTAATAAGGTAGATTTGGTCATAGGCATTCTTGATCCTCATTTGTTTTTCTATGGCATTGGCACCTGCCACCACCATTCCAAGACTGTGTAGGTGGGCTTGATGCCAAGGACCTGAAAGGTTTAAGCAGCCGATGATCTTCCCATTCAAATCATGGATGGGCGCAGCTGAACAGGTCCAATGCCTATGGGGTTCGTAATAATGCTCATCCGCCCAAACCTGTATGGGGATATCCTTCACTAGACTGATGCCGATACCGTTGGTGCCAATGTATCTCTCGCTCCGATTAGCCCCCTCCACCAGTATATTTTCCTGTGCCTGAGCCTTGGTATAGATATCAAGATCTCCAATGATTTTGAGGATATATCCCTCCTCATCAGTGAGAAGTACTAAAAAACCGGAGTTCTTAACGGCGTTATAGATGGTTTCCATCATGGTGGTAGCAATATCCACCATATCTCGATGGGATTCAATCCTCTCCTCCAATTCTTCCTTACTCAATATCTGCTTTTCTACATATCTCCAGTTGACCCCATAAGCCCTTGATCTTTTCCAGGATTCTAGGATCTCCTTACCGATGGCACTTTCATCCACAGGTTGATCGTTCAGGAAGGCGTTCCAAGCCTGGATAATTTGTTGCTTATTATATTTATTAAACAAAAAAATCACTCCATACTTATTTATATATTTGTTTGGCATGAAAATTGCTTGTATAATAGGTGTAGGGTAAAAATGATCCATCCTACCAAAAAAATTAAGTATAGAAGGAGGCGGTTCCGGCCCCTGGAATATAAGGGCATCAAAGGGTATCCCACCCCAATGGTTGCCAAAGGGGATTTGCCAAAATGACACATTGCCAAAATGACACATTGCCAAAATGACACAGTTTCTTTCTCTATTATAACCCAAACCCCATGGAAAAGAAAAGTCCCTGGGAAAAAGGGGAAATAGAATCTTCATGGAAGGGAAGTGGTCGGCGGAATATGGTTTAAGGTCAGAATTTTATGGTAAACTAGTATTAGAGTAGGCAGAGTAGGCAAAAAAGGTAAAGCAAAATTATAAAATAATCTAGGAGGAATACAAGATGGAAAAAGTTAAAGTTGGCGTAGTTGGTTATGGCGTTATCGGACAAAGACTTGCCGATGGAGTAGCAAGACAAGGGGACATGGAGTTAGTAGGGGTTGCCGATGTGGCCCCAACCCTATCGGTAAGAGCACTAGCCGAAAGGGGGATGCCCTATGACCTTTATTGTTCCATTGATGATACCAGCGCTTTAGATGAGGCAGGAATTCCAGTATCCGGTAAGTTGGTAGACATGCTTGAAAAAGTGGACATTGTCCTGGATGCTACCAGCGCTGGGGTGGGTGCAAAGAATAAGGAATTATACAAAAAATATGGGGTAAAGGCTGTCTTCCAAGGGGGAGAGAAGAACGATGTTGCCGATGTCTTCTTCCACGGCTATGCGAACTATGAAAAAGGTGTGGGAGCGGACTTCCTAAAATTGACATCCTGTAATACCACCGGCCTAATTCGAGCGGCGGATTGCATCAACAGAGCAGTAGGATTGGAAAAGGTAGCCATCACCATCATTCGGAGGGTAGCTGACCCAGGTGACTACCATAGGGGATTGACCAATGCCCTACAAGTGGACCAGGCACCAAACCATCAGGCGGTGGATCTAATGACCATTATGCCAGAGGTGGATGCAACAGGGATTCTAGTACACACACCGGTAACCCACGGACATATTATTTCTATCGTGGCATCACCCAAAAAGGAGATTTCCAAGGAGGAGTTACTAGAGCTATTTGAAGCCCATCCAAGAATTAGAGTGGTACGCTTAAAGGATGGTTTCTTAGGGAATGCTTCCCTATTCAGATACGCCAGGGATCTAGGTAATATGAGGGGCGACATGTACGAAATCGCCGTATGGGAGGAGACCATTGTAAGATCCGGTAAGGATATTATGTTTGCCATCAACATCCCCCAAGAGGCGATAGTGATTCCCGAAACCATGGATGCCATCAGAGCGGCAATGAAGATGCAGACCACCCGGGAAGAAGGAACACAAAAAACGAATGAGTATTTAGGGATGAAGTAATATGAGGATAAATAACATAAGAGAATTCGACTATAGGGGGAAAAGGGTGCTACTCAGGCTGGATATCAACTCACCCATTGACCCCAAGACAAAAAAAATCACCAATGAAAATAGGATAAACAAAAGCCTACCTACCATCCAATATCTTTTGGATCAAAATGCCAAGGTAGCAATAATCGCCCATCAAGGGGATACCCTGGATTACCAAAATCTAATCAGCATGGAGGAGCATGCGGAGAAGTTGCGCCAAAAGTTGGGTGTACAGGTAGAATATGTGGATGATGTATGCGGCCCGGCGGCAAAGGAAAAGGTTCGGAACCTAAAGGAAGGTGAGGTTGTCCTGTTGGGCAACCTTCGATACCTGACCGAGGAGGTATCCACCTTTGAGAATGCGGTCAAGCTTAGTGCAGAGGAGATGACCCATACCTACCTGGTTCGAAACCTGGCACCCTTGTTTGATTTCTACATCAATGAGGCATTTGCGGCAGCCCATCGGAATGCACCATCCATGGTGGCGTTCCAGGAGTTGTTACCCAGTGCTGCCGGGGATCTTTTCTTCAATGAGGTAGCAGCTTTAAACAAGGTGATGGAGAACCCCCAACGACCCTGTGTATTCATCCTAGGCGGTGCCAAGATCTCGGATGCCTTTGGAATGATGAAGCAGGTCCTTGAGAATGGCAGTGCTGATAAAATTCTGACCTGCGGGATCACCGGACAGGTGATGTTGGCGGCAGCTGGCTATGACATTGGAGAGGGGAATAGGAAGTTTTTAGAGGATCGGTCTCTGGATGTCTTTATCCAGCCTGCTGAGGAATATCTTAAGCAATACCCGGATAAAATTCTTTTCCCAGTGGATCTTGCCTATGAGAAGGAGGGCAAGAGGGTGGAGGTTGCCATTGAAGAACTTCCCATAAAGGAAGGGACCCTGGATATAGGGGAAAGAACCATTGAAAAATACAAGGAAATTATCGCAGCGGCCGGTACCCTCTTTATGAATGGACCGGCAGGGGTCTATGAGGATGCTAGATTTGAAAAGGGCACCAAGGAAATTGCCCAGGCATTGGGAGATGCTAAGGGCTATAGTCTGATCGGTGGAGGGGACACGGTTACTGCAATTGGGAAGTATGTGGACCTTGATCGGATCAACTATGTGTGTACAGCGGGGGGAGCCATGGTAAGGTACCTGTCCGGTATCAAGCTTCCGCTGATAGAGGCCATGGAGAAGCATGGTAAATAGTAAAGAAGAGGTGAGAGAATGATTTCTGATAAAAGAGTAAAGGAACTTGAAATATTTGCAACTGAAATCCGCTTAGAATCCATGAAAGCATTTACTCATTTAGGTTTTGGCCATGTTGGTGGTGCTTTGAGTATTGTGGATGTCCTTGCGGTACTATATGGCGAGGTCATGAAAGTTGATCCAAAGAATCCACGGTGGGAGGACCGTGACTGGCTGGTTTGCTCCAAGGGGCATGCCGGTCCCAGTGTCTACGCATCCCTTGCCCTGAAGGGATTCTTTGATCCGGAAGAGCTTAAAACCTTAAACACACCCGGAACCAATCTTCCAAGCCATTGTGACAGGAATCGAACCATTGGTATCGACATGACCACCGGTTCCCTGGGACAAGGGATGAGCACAGCTATTGGTGTAGCCCTTGGAAATCGATTGGATAAGCGGGACAGCTACACCTATCTGATCCTTGGGGATGGAGAATGCGATGAGGGTCAGGTATGGGAGGGTGCCCTATTTGCGGGACATCAAAAAATTAATAATCTAATCGGCTTTGTGGATTACAATAAAAAGCAATTGGATGGATGGACCAAAGATATCTGTGATCTTGGGGACATCGACGCAAAATTTAGGGAGTTTGGCTGGTATGCACAAAGAATTGATGGGCATGATATCAAGGCCATCTATACCGCCATTGAGAATGCAAAGGCACAAAAAGAAAAGCCATCCATGATCGTCATAGATACCATCAAAGGAAAGGGATGCAGTTTTGCAGAGGAGCCCCTATTTAATCACCATATCACAGTAAGCGAGGAGCAAGGGCAACAGGCGATGAAGGAATTGGAAGAAAAATTGGAGACCCTAAAAGCAGAATGGGGGGAAATGTAATGATAAAATTAGCAGATAGGATGGAAAAAGAAGAAGTTTTGATGCGGGATGTATATTGTAAGACCCTGATGGATCTAGCCGAGAAGGATGACAGGGTGGTAATGTTGGATGCGGACCTCATGAATTCCATGGGAACCAGGCCCTTTGCTGAGAAATACCCTGAGAGGACCTTTAATTGCGGAATTCAGGAGGCCAACATGATGGGGGTGGCTGCAGGGCTATCCGCCACTGGGAAAATTCCCTATGCCCACACCTTCGGTCCCTTCGCTACAAGAAGGAGCATGGACCAAATATTTATTTCAGCTGCCTATGCCAAGCTGAATGTAAAAATTATCGGTTCCGATCCCGGGATCACGGCAGCATTCAATGGTGGAACCCACATGCCCTTTGAGGATATGGGGGTTATGAGATTGATCCCTGAGGTTACAGTGATTGAACCGGTGGATTCGGTGATGTTAGAGGATGTTATCCGTCAGATCAAGGATGCCTATGGGGTATTCTATGTAAGATTATTAAGAAAGAATGCCATATCTGTCTATGAAAAGGGGTCTACCTTTGAAATAGGCAAGGGGATCACCGTGAAAGAAGGGAAGGATATTACCATTATTGCTTCCGGAATCATGGTCGCTGAAAGCTTAAAGGCGGCAGAGCTATTAGAGAAAGAAGGTATTAGTGCGAAGGTTGTAAATATCTTTACTCTTAAGCCTATTGATAGTGAGCTCATCGTAGAATGTGCGAAACAAACAGGTGCCATTGTCACTGCAGAGAACCATAATATCCTCAATGGACTTGGTTCAGCAGTAGCCGAAGTGATCAGTGAAAACTATCCAGTTCCCTTGGGCAGAATAGGATCTAAGGACTTATTCGGTGAGGTGGGACCTGTGGATTACCTACAAAAAAGGTTTGAGATGACTCCCCAGGACATCGTAAATAAGGTCAAAGAAGTTCTTGCAAAAAAGTAGGAGAATCCTAGAAGGAGGAACCCTTTATGAATATAACATTAGGATTTGGCAAGAAACAGTTAAACCTAAAAGTTGATGAGAAAAATATACTAGATGTGTTAAAACCCAACCCTATCCAAGGTGATGTAGACCAAGTAGAAGAGGTTCAAAGGGCATTGGAAAATCCCATTGGAACCAAAAGGTTAAAGGAAATGGTAAGGCCCGGCGAAAAGGTGGTCATCATCACCAGTGATGTTACCCGACCCATGCCCACCCATGTGGTACTACCAAGCCTATTGGAAGAATTAAACTCGGCGGGTATAAAGGATGAGGACATCAAGGTGGTCTTTGCTCTGGGCAGCCATCGAAAACACACCGAAGAGGAAAAGAAAAGGTTGGTGGGGGAGGAGATCTATTCCAGGATCCAATGCATTGATACCGATGCCTCAGATTGTATTCATATGGGGGAAACCTCCAATGGTACTCCTGTAGATATATTTAGAGAGGTTGCCTTGGCAGATCGAAGGATCTGCCTGGGTAATATTGAATACCACTACTTTGCAGGCTATAGTGGTGGGGCAAAGGCAATCATGCCCGGGGTATCCACAAGGGCAGCCATTCAGGCAAACCATAGCAAAATGGTTATGGAGGATGCCAGGACCGGGGAACTGGACAAAAATCCGGTAAGGTTGGATATTGAAGAGGCCATATCCCTCATGCCCATTGACTTCATCCTCAATGTGGTGCTGGATGAAAACAAGAGGATCATTAAGGCGGTGGCAGGTCATTTCATTGAAGCCCACCGGGAGGGCTGTCGGTTCTTGGACGGCATCTACAAAAAACCCATTAAGGAATTAGCCGATATTGTGATTGTATCTCCGGGAGGATATCCCAAAGATATTAATATGTACCAAGCACAGAAGGCCTTGGACAATGCCAAACATGCTGTGAAAGACGGCGGGGTCATCATTTGGGTGGCAAGCTGCACCGAAGGTTTTGGGGAGGGCGTCTTTGAAGAATGGATTAACGAAGCCGAAAGCCCCCATTCCTTGGTTGAAAGAATACAGCGGCAATTCCAATTAGGCGGCCACAAGGCGGCTGCCATTGCCATGGTACTGGAACGATGTGATGTGTTCCTGGTATCCGATCTGGATGAGAGGATTGTAAGGAAGGCATTTCTTACTCCATACAGGGACATCGATAAAGCATTACAGGATGCCTATGCAAAATTAGGGGAGCAGGCCAAGGTTCTTATAATGCCCTATGGAGGTTCTACCCTACCTGTATTAGAATAATACCAATAATTTGAGATATGAGGTGATAGGAAGTGGCAGATATTCAGAAACAAGCACTGGAAGCCCATAAGCAATGGAAGGGAAAAATTGAAGTCGTAAGCACTGTAGATGTAAAGAGTGAGCATGACCTCTCCCTAGCCTATACTCCCGGGGTTGCGGAGCCATGTAAGGAGATCCATAGGAACAAGGAATTGGTCTATGACTACTGTAGGAAGTGGAACCTGGTTGCCGTGGTAACCGATGGATCGGCAGTGTTGGGTTTAGGGGATATTGGCCCCGAGGCAGGTATGCCGGTTATGGAAGGGAAATGTGTCCTGTTTAAAAGATTTGCCGATGTAGACGCCTTCCCCATCTGTCTGGACACTCAAGATGTTGATGAGATCGTTCGTACGGTGGAGCTATTGGCACCTACCTTTGGAGGGGTGAATCTGGAGGACATAGCAGCTCCACGCTGTTTTGAGATAGAAAAAAAATTGAAGGAGAGGTTGGATATTCCTATCTTCCATGACGACCAACATGGGACCGCAGTGGTTACCCTCGCTGCCATGTTCAATGCTCTTAAACTCACCAATAAAAAGTTGGAGGATCTTTCGGTTGTAGTCAATGGTGCCGGTGCCGCAGGCGTTGCTATTACAAAGCTATTGATGAGCTGTGGATTAAAGGATGTGGTACTATGTGACCGAAGGGGTGCCATCTATAAGGGCAGGGAAGGGCTAAATGCCTCCAAGCAGGAGATGGCGGAAATCACCAACCTACTCAACAAAAAAGGAACCCTGGAAGAAGTCATGGTGGGTGCCGATGTGTTTATTGGGGTATCCGGACCTGGACTTGTAACCAAGGAGATGGTGGAAAAGATGAACAAGGATCCCATGATCTTTGCCATGGCAAATCCTGTACCCGAAATCTACCCAGAGGATGCAAAGGCAGCCGGTGCAAGCGTGATTGGTACCGGTCGCTCCGACTTCCCCAATCAAATTAACAATGTCCTTGCCTTCCCAGGTATATTCCGAGGTGCTCTGGATGTTCGGGCACGGGATATCAATGACGAGATGAAGATCGCAGCTGCAAAGGCAATTGCCTCCCTGGTAAGTGACGAGGAGTTAAATGCCGACTTTATCATTCCCAAGCCATTCGATCCAAGGGTAGGGGATACCGTTGCCAAGGCGGTAGCCCAGGCTGCAAGGGATACCGGTGTGGCGAGGATCTAGAAAATCTATTTCTACTAAAGAGTAGGATTACTCAAGGTAAGAACTTCCATTATTAATTAAGAATTAAATTTTATTTATAGGGCCCAGGTTTCTATACGAATCTGGGCATTATTTATGTAATTTTTAGGTTTTATTCAATTGACTACAATATTCAATTAATATATAATTAATTTTAGAAAATTTTAAATTGTTTTTTATTCTAAATACAAAGGAGGGTGTTGAAAATACTATCAAACAATTTGTTGTTGGCTGTTGCTACTACAGATGCTGCGCCAGATACTGCACCTTTATTACTGAAGGGAAGCGTTTATGAAAACTTAAAAAAAGCAAGTGACTTAGGATATTCCGCCATTGAAATTCATACAAGAGAAAATGCAGATTTAAATTTAGAAAAAATTAAACAATTAAGTATGGATTTAGGTGTAAAAATATCAGCACTTGTAACTGGAAAACTTCATAATGAGGAAAAAATAACACTAATTGATGACGATCCAACATCAGTCACTAAGGCAGTAGAGGGACTGAAAAAATATATTGACCTTGCAAGCATATTGGGAACGGATATTATTATAGGTTGGATCAGGGGCAAGATACCGGACCTAAACAGCTTCGATAAATATGAAAAAAGGTTTGCTAAAAATATTAAAGAACTATCATCCTATGCATCAAAGAAAAATGTGAAAATTCATATTGAAGCCATTAACCGCTATGAAATCAATTTTTTAAATACAGGAAAGGAAGTATTGGATTTCATAGAAAAGTATCAGCTTGAAAATGTATTTATCCATCTCGATACTTTTCACATGAATATTGAAGAGGCGAATATCTATGAAACTTTGAAAATTTGTTCAAGCAAGCTTGGATATATTCATTTCGCCGACAGTAATAGAAATTATCCCGGTGCTGGGCATTTGGATTTTCAAAAAATTATAGATACCCTCAGACAAATTCAGTATAAAGGATACATATCCGTGGAGTGCTTACCCAATCCCTCTGGGGAGAAAGCAGCAGAAATGGCTATGAAAAATATTCATCGTTTATGGCATGAATAAACTATAATCTTTATTTTACGGAGGTTTTTATATGAACGATAAAATTAATGTTGGTATTTTAGGTGCAGGGCGTATAGGCAAGCTACACGCAGAAAACATTGTAAATTATGTAAGAGAAGCAAACCTTATCTCTATTGCAGATATTTATGTTGATGAAGAAAAGGAACGATGGGCAAAAAAGATAGGTGTAGATCTACATAATGATCCGGACAAAATTATTAATGATACAAATATTGATGCAGTACTTATTTGTTCATCAACAAATACTCATGCGGATCTTATCATTCAATCAGCCAGGGCAGGAAAACACATATTTTGTGAGAAGCCAATTGACTTTAATCTAGAAAAAATTAACGAGGCATTGTCAGAAGTTGATAAAGCAGGGGTAAAATTGCAGGTTGGATTCGTAAGACGATTTGACCACAATCATAAAAAAGTTAGGGATGTTGTAGCTTCCGGTGAGCTTGGCAGACCACATATAGTAAAAATTACATCTAGGGATCCTGAGCCGCCATCGCTAGACTATGTAAAAGTGTCAGGTGGACTTTTTATGGACATGATGATTCATGATTTTGATATGGCAAGATATTTATCCGGAAGTGAAATTATTGAAGTTACTGCATATGGCAATAGCTTAATCGATGAAAGCCTTAATGAATTGGATGATGTAGATACCGCTGTGGTTGTTTTAAAATTTAGCAATGGCAGCCTTGGCGTGATTGACAATAGTAGAAAGGCCGTTTATGGATATGATCAAAGAACCGAAGTACATTGTGAACAGGGCTGTGTTCAGGTCGCTAATGATGTTCCAAATTTATCCATGATTAGCAAGGCAGATGGTGTGTTTCTTGAAAAACCGTTATGGTTCTTTTTGGAGAGGTATAATGATGCTTTTGTAGATGAAGTGAAGGAATTCGTAGATGCAATAAAAAATAACAAGAAAACACCAGTAGATGGTAACGATGGTTTTATGTCGGTAAAAATTGCGATAGCTGCAAAAAAATCTCTAGATGAAGGACGCTCTATTAAAATATCTGAAATATAGGAAATAACACTCTAAATTTTAAATCATAATCATTAAATATTTCTATTAAGGTTGTAGGCTGTCAGCTTTTTGTTGACAGTTTATTTAGGGATAGGTAAGTTCGACTCGCTTATAAGGTCAAAACTTTTCTGCTTCACAAGTGCATCACTAGTGCTATCTTGTGAAGCAGGCTAAGTTTATTATCTACAAAAACTTATATGTTTGCCCTGATAATTATTACTCTGCTATTATACTTTTTTGTATCGTACTTTAATTTTATGAGTTGTTCATAGAAGTAATTATAAAAATGAAATCATAATAAATTATTAGATTTTTTAGGAAGTGATTAAATATAATGAAAGAACTAAACGGTAATGATTTATCTGTAAATCTAGGAAAGCGTATAAGAGAATTTCGCAAACAAAAGAATTTAAAAATTGTTGATCTTGCAAATTTAACGGGGCTTACTACCAGTATGATTAGTCAAGTGGAAAGAGCGATCATTTCACCTTCAATAGAAACACTAAAAAGAATAGGCAATGCATTAGAAATTCCAGTAGGAATGCTTTTTGAAGATGCAGACCATTCCAATAACAAAAATGGGAGCGAAAATAGTGACACCCATTCCGACATAATACTGCCAAAACAAAGCCCTGTAGTCCATGAGCATGAACGCAAGATTTTATCACCAGGCAGAGGGATTTACTACTACTTATTAAATCCTAATTTGAATGGCCCAATTGAATTTATATACAATGTTTATAAGCCAGGGAGTGGTACAGGTGATGGCCTTTACTCACATCCAGGTAGTGAATGTGGGCTAATATTAGAAGGTCAATTGGTTGTTCAAATCCGAGATGAGGTTTATGTTTTAGAAAAGGGCGATAGTATAACTTTTGATTCTACTGAACCACATTCCAAAAAAAATATTAGTGACGAAGTATGTACATGTGTTTGGGCAAATGTTCCACCCTGGTTTTAGTTTTATATTTGAATACCGAATATCATATCCCTATATAAGAGATCCGTATATAATTACGAATCTTTTTAAAATATTTTTATCCTTACATTTTTGAATAGTATTGGATGGAGATTCATCAAATCCCATTGATTACAGAGGCAATTTTCTAAATATTATGACTAATGGTTAAAAAATTAACAATTGTAGACAAGAAAAATAAATAATGCTATAATGACTTTAATTAAAAATTAACTTTTTTATTCATGTTAATAAATAGTTAATAAATCTATTCATTTATGCTACTACCCCTGCAACATATCTCAGATATATCTATTAGCAATTTACTTTTTTCTCTATGTATTTAATATTTCGGTCTTTATGTGTAAACAATAATTTTAGGATGTAAACGATTTAACTGAAATAATCTAGAGCTTTAATTATTTATTTTAAAGGGGGACAAAAAATGAGAGCATTTTATGTTGAAGCCGATTTTGTACCACGGGAAGGATACAAGCTTTCTGAACGTGAATTGAGTACAAAGAGGGCCTTGCGAGGAAATTCTATTTGGAAAAATATAAGAGGAGATTTAACCGATCGACCGATACCTGAATGTAAGGACAATCAAGTATTAATTAAAGTTGGTGCAGCCGGTATTTGTGGCACTGATGTGCACCTATTAAAGCAAGATGAGGAAGGTTATTCCTTATATGATGGTCATTCAAGATATCCAATTATTACCGGTCATGAATTTTCCGGTGAGATTGTAGAGGTTGGCAAGGATGTTAAAAAGTTAAAGGTAGGGGATCTTGTATCCGTTGAATCCATGCACTGGTGTGGGACTTGTGATGCATGCCGTAGAGGGATGTTTAACCAATGTAAGGATTTAGAAGAACCGGGATTAACCTATGATGGTGGTTTTGCAGAATATGCAGCAGTAGATGCTAAGTATTGTTATTCCTTAAATGACATTATGGACTATTACAATGGCGATAAAATGACTGCTCTTGAATTAGGAGCTATGGTTGAACCTACAGGGGTTGCCTATAATGGTCTGTTTGTTCGCGGAGGCGGAATACGACCAGGGGGACATGTTGTAGTTTTTGGCGCTGGCCCCATTGGATTATCAGCAATCTCTTTAATGAAAACAGCCGGTGCCGCTAAATTAATTGCCTTTGAAAGCATACCTGAAAGGGTGGAATTAGCTAAACGCTGTGGTGCAGATTATGTTTATGACCCTACCACCTTTAAATCACCCGATGAACAGGCTGAGCTGTTAATGGATCTAACAAACGGTGTAGGAATATCCCTTTTTGCTGAATGTGCCGGTGCTAATAAGTTTACCTACCCAGTTATGGGCAAGGCGCTAGCTATAGGAGGGAAAACAATACAGATTGGACATACAGTGGGAATTACACCGGTAGATATTTTTAATTGGCAATGGAATGCAGGAAGCATTTCAGGATCCAATGGTCAATCGGGTCAAGGGATCTATCCAGATGTCATCTCATTGATGGCTTCAGGGCGAATAGATATGCGTAAAATGGTTAGTGGACGATTCCATTTAGAAGATATTAAAGAAGGAATGAAAATTTCAGCAGGAAAGGTACTCATTAGTACTCACTATAAAAAATTATAATAAGAATTCAAGGAGGAGATATTATGTCAAAATGGCAAATACCAGCGAAAGGTGGGCACATGGAAAAGAATACTGGAGTATATTTTCAAAACATGACTGCCCACGATGTTCAGGAGAGATTGAAGAAAAATGATGTAATCCTAATTCCTGTGGGTTCTACAGAGAATCATGGGCCCAATGCTCCTTATGGGGAAGATACCTTTTTAGATACAAGACTTTGTGAACAGGTTGCTTTAGCGACAGGTTGCACGGTCGCTCAACCAATATGGTATGGCTCTCATCCCTATCACCATTTAGGAATGCCAGGGACAATTATGATACCAGAAGAAACATTGGCGGATTACCTATGTTATGTGTTTGCAGGTTTTTGGAATACTGGGTTTAGGAAAATGATTGTAGTCAACGGCCATGGCCAGGACTATGTCATTCCTTTAGCGATTCATAAGTTTGGGAAGAAATTCCAAGTACCCGGTATCATCTTATACTGCCATTTCTGGAATGCTGCAAAGGAATTACTTAATACTAAGGATCAGGGTGGTCCGTTTGATACACCTTTTATACATGCGGATGAATGTGAACAATCCTACTCATTGGCCCTTTTCCCAGAACTATGCAAGCAAGAGCACGCTGTAGTAACTAAACCATGCCCAATGATACCGAAGGGTCATATCAATAATTCCGCTGAAACAGGAGATGGACCTATCAAGTGGTACAATGCGTATGGATCTGTTGGCATGGAATGTATTTGTACACCAGAGGGCGTCATTGGAGACCCAACAAAGGCCGATCCAGAAAAAGCGCGAGAGGGTATCGAACGTATCTTAGATTATTTAGAGAAACTTGTAAATGACATCCTAACAACATATCCTGCAGGTCAACTGCCTCCAATAGATAAAGTAACTCAACGCAAGAGGGAGGATATTGAAGCTGTTATTAAGGGACCTGCCAATGGAGGTCGACACATCTATACATTAACCTATTAGAAAGCCATTAAAAAGCCATTAAAGAAATTCATAATAGCTAGGAGTGATTTTATGAAAGCTAAGATTGCATTTTTATACGGTCCACATGACTTAAGGATTGAAGAAGTGGAGCTACCTGCTCTAAAACCCAATCAAGTATTGATTAAAACGGGAGCTTGTGGTATTTGCGGATCGGATGTGGAGTGTTTTGAAGGGAAATCAGCTGAAGGAAGATATGATATAGCACCATATACGCCTGGTCATGAATGGGCAGGAAAAATTGTGGAAGTTGGTAGCGATGTAAAAAGTTTAAAGCCGGGCATGAAAGTTACAGGGGATTGTGTCATGGCCTGCGGAAAATGTGAAAATTGCAAAAATGGTCTAATGCCATCAGCGTGTCTGCAAATGAGAGAGCTGGGCTTTCGACCTGACTCCCCTGGAGCCATGGGAGAATATCTAATTCTGGAAGAAGAGTACACCCATCCTATACCAGATGATTGGAGTTATGAAATGGGAGCCTGGGTAGAAACTTTTTCTGTTGGATACTGGGGCCTTTGGGGAAATGGAGGATATGTAGATGCTTCGGATGATGTTGTAATCATTGGAGCAGGTCCAATAGGCATCTCAGCTTCAATTACGGCAAAGGCTTCCAACGCCAAGGTAATCGTTATTGAGCCATTAAAAAGCAGAAGGGATACCATATTAAGGTATGGTGCAGACATTGTTATTGATCCCACATCATGCAATGTAGAGGAAGCTGTGAAGGAAGTTACGGATGGAAGAGGAGCCTCGGTAATAGCAGAATGCTCCGGTAATGATGTCGGTATAGCATCCGTATTCGATATTGCTGGTCATAGCTGTCGTGTTGGCTTAGTAGGACACTCTATAGGAAGGAAAGTTCCAGCAGAATTAGGGAAGGTAATATGGAAGAATATAAGAGTTGTTGGCTCAGGTGGTACTAAAAACTTCTTACCTAGAACCATCAAATTCTTATCCAGAATTAAGGATAACTATGATTTTGAAGCTTTAAATACACACTATTTTAATTTTGAGGATCTTCATAAGGCCTTCGATGTTGCTTGCCATGATAAAGAGAATGCAAGAAAAGTAATGATAACATTTAAAGACTAAATAATTCATTTTTAGGCTATAAAATTATTTAGCAAAGGGGGGATAGAGTGAAACTTGGATTTAATGAGGCAACTTGTATGAAAAAGTCATCATTGGAAATGGATTTAGAACTATGTGAACGCTATGGGTATGACTACATTGAAATTAGACTAGATATGCTTCAAGAGTACCTAAAAAACAACACCATAGAGGATTTAAAAAAATTTTTCAAGCATAGTCATCTTAAACCATACGCTTTAAATTCGATAGAAGATATTAATTTCTGTTCAGCTGACAGCTGGAATGAGTTAGTAAAATTATTTAAATTCGCTTGTGAAGTGGCTAGTGAAATCAATAATCCATATATCGTTGTAGTACCTACCAGGGGAGATGATATGCGGAACAAATCCGAGGAAGAAGTATTTAGGGACTCAGTAGAAGTACTAAACAAACTATCTGATATAGCAGAACCCTATGGTGTAAAGCTTGCTTTTGAACCAATCGGGAGTATTAAATGGTGTGTCAGAAGCATTCGACAGGCATGGGAGATCATTAAAGAAGTCGATAGGGAAAATGTTGGAATCGCCTTAGACGCTTTTAATATCTTCATATACGATATGCTCTCGGATATCCATGATCTCGACTTAATACCTGGTGAGAAGATTTTTGTATACCACATCAATGATTGTGAGGATAGAAAACTAGAAGATATAAGGGAAGAACATAGGTTAATGCCAGGGGATGGCATCATACCCTTAGATGAAATATCATCAAAGCTAAAATCTAAAGGGTATGAAGGCATTGCATCGATAGAATTATTTAGACCTGAATACTGGGAAATGGAACCTGAAGATGTTATTAGGTTGGGTTCTCAAAAAGCGAAACCCTACCTATAATAATCAGTTCAAAACATCTTATAATAAGATGTTTATGATAAAACTAAGAAAAGGGGGAAGTTTTTAATGAATTTAGGCAAAAAACTATTAACAATGGCGTTGGTCCTTCTGATGGTCACCTCTTTGGTAATGGGTTGCTCTAGTGGTGGCTCAGATGATCCAGAGCCATCAGATGAAAATGGTGGCGGTGAAACAAAGGATATCAAGGATATCAAAGTAGGGGTATCCGTAGGGACTTTAGGCCAAGAAAGATGGCAACGTGAAATTGAAATGTTTGAAAATTATGCTGAAGAACATGGATTTGAACTTGTCGTCCAATCAGCAGAAGATGATCCTCAAAAACAATTGTCCCAAATTGAGAATCTTTTAAGCCAGGGTGTCGATGTTTTGATCATTCAGTCACTCGATGCTGAGGCAGTAGCACCAGCTGTCGACATTGCACATGAGGAAGGCGTTCAAGTAATAGCCTATGACAGATTTATAATGAACGCAGACCTAGATTACTACATTACTTTTGACTCTGTAAAGGTAGGAGAAGTTCAAGCACAATTCGTAGTTGATCAAGCTCCAAAGGGGAACTATATCTGGTTAAAGGGAGGACCTGAGGATAACAATGCTCATTTAGTTGCTCAAGGTCACAAAAATATTCTTCAACCATATATAGATCGTGGAGATATCAACATAGTACTAGAGCAATGGTGTAATGGATGGGATCCAAACGAGGCACTGAAGCATACCGAGAATGGTCTTACTCTAGCTGATAATGATATTCAAGGTGTTATTGCTTCTAATGATGGAACTGCAGGAGGAGCCGTCCAGGCACTTGCAGCCCAAGGCTTAGCAGGCAAGGTTCCAATTGCAGGCCAAGATGCTGACCTAGCAGCTTGCCAGAGAATTGTTGAGGGTATCCAAACAGGAACCGTCTATAAACCCTTAGCAAAACTCAACGCTGCTTGTATACAGCTGGCTGTTGCATTAGCCACCGGTCAGGATCCTGATGATGTTATGGATTCATCCCTAGGGGTATGGACTAAGCTAGATAACAATTACAAAGAAGTAGACTCCTTCTCAGTAGATGTTATAGCAATCGACAAAGATAATCTATATGATATCCTGATTAAGCAAGATGCATTCCACAGTGTAGAAGATGTATATAAAAATGTACCAAAGGATCAATGGCCAGAGTAAGCTCTAAGAAAAGTGTAAATTAAAATGAATAATAGATGGTGCATGATTATGCTAGCATGCACCATCTATATTAACACTTTAATTAATAAAAGGAGTAATAAGAATGCATGAATATATACTACAATTGAAGAATATTACCAAAGAATTTCCAGGAGTAAAAGCACTGAATAATGTTAACTTGGATGTCAAAAAAGGTGAAGTACACGCCTTAGTTGGGGAAAATGGTGCAGGGAAGTCAACATTAATAAAAATAATATGTGGTGTATATCCTTATGGAACTTATAAAGGACAACTTTTGATCAATGGGGAAGAAAAAAGATTTTCCAACATTAAGGAAGTTGAGAAAGAGGGTATTGCTTGTATCCATCAAGAATTAAATATCGTTCCAGACTTAAGTGTTGCTGAAAATATTTTCCTAAATGATAAGCCCAACAAGTTTGGGATAGTAGATTACCATGAACTATATAGGCTTGCACAGGAACTAATTTTCAAAGTAGGTCTTGATGACGAGATATGCAATCAAATAAAGCCAACGGAAAAACTAAAGAACTTAAGCATTGGACAGCAACAACTTGTAGAAATTGCAAAGGCTATCTCTAAGGATATTAAATTGTTAATATTGGATGAGCCTACATCCGCCCTTACAGAATCTGAATCACAGAATCTATTAAATGTTATAAATAATTTAAGAAGCAAAGGCGTAACATGTATCTATATATCCCATAAATTAGATGAAGTCATGAAAATTGCGGATCGGATTACCATCTTAAGGGATGGGAATACAATTATCACCACAGAAAAAGATAATATTGATAAGGAAACCATGATAAAACATATGGTTGGAAGAGAGTTAAAGAACATGTTTCCCAGTCGACCAAGCATTAAGAGGGGGGATGTTGCATTAGAGGTTAAAAATTACAGTGTGGAGCATCCTGTTTTACGGGGAAGAAAGCTAATAGATAATGTCAATTTAAAGGCCTATAAGGGGGAAGTTCTAGGTATTAGTGGCTTAATGGGTTCGGGAAGAACGGAACTATTTTCTTCTATTTTTGGAGTCTATGACTTAAACAAAGAAGGAGATGTATTAATCGAAGGGAAAAAAGTAGAAATAAAAAGCCCAATCGATGCGATTAGGAATGGGTATTTCTTACTACCAGAGAATAGAAAACTTCAAGGATTAAACCTATTAATGAGCGTTCGTGAAAATACGACTTTAGCTACAATAGATAAACTAGCAAAGTTATCTGTTATCAATTCGGATAAAGAAATCGATGCTACTAAAAAATATATAAATGAATTAAGTATAAAAACCCCGAACTTTAATTCAGTAGTTAATACATTGAGTGGGGGGAATCAACAAAAAGTAGTAGTAGCTAAGGCATTAATGATAGAACCTAAAGTTCTTATTTTAGATGAGCCAACCCGAGGTATTGATGTTGGGGCAAAATATGAAATCTATAAATTAATAAACAGTTTAGTAGAGCAAGGAATGGCAATCATCATGATATCTTCAGAAATGGAAGAAATATTGGGTATGAGTGATAGGATTCTAACCATGAATGGAGGAAGAATAACCGGCGAATTTAACATCTCAGAAGCTACACAGGAAAAATTAATGCTAGCTTCAACAACAAGGAGTGAGTGTCAGTAATGGAAAAGAATGTACAAATAACAAACAAAAAAGAAAACACCATAAAAAATAAACTCAATAGAATAGATATTAGGACATACACAATGATCGTTGTTCTTGCTGTTATGTGGCTTGGATTCACTTATCTCACTAGTGGGTCATTTATTTCACCAAGGAATGTATCTAACCTTGTACGCCAAATGGCCATTGTAGGTATAATGGGAACTGGAATGGTACTTGTCATTGTTTCAGGGGGCATAGATCTTTCCGCTGGTTCTGTCATGGGCTTTTTAGGCTGTATCGCAGCTGCTTTGCAAGTTTGGGGTGGTTTTGGAACGATTGAAACCATGCTTATCTGTATAGCAGGTGGGCTATTAATAGGATTACTACAGGGTGGTCTGATTGCTTATACAGGTGTCGCTCCTTTCATCATTACTTTGGGAGGTCAGCTGGCTTTCAGAGGAGCCATATTGGCTGTTACAAGAGGAACTACTGTTGCCCCATTACAAAAGTCCTTCTTATATATTGGTCAAGAGTACATTAGTAACAATATAGGAATCATCCTTGGTGTAGTTGCTATTATTTTGTTGTTTGTGAATGAAATTATTAAACAGAGATCAAAAAGCAAATATAAGATAGAGGAACAAAAAAGTTTTAGCGCTTATATACGCTTGGTAATTCAGAGTTTGTTGATACTGTTTGCTATTTTTATAGTAAATCAGTATAAGGGGATCCCTGTCCCTGTGCTTATAATGCTTGTTCTAGTTATCGTATTTACATTTATAGCTGAGAAAACCACTTTTGGAAGAAGGATATACGCGATAGGTGGCAATATTGAGGCTGCGAAATATTCTGGAATAAATATAAAAAAGAATATAATAGCAGTATATGTATTAAACGGCTTCATGGCTGCGATCGCAGGGCTTATCCTGACAGCAAGGTTGAATGCTGGTACTCCTCAAGCAGGTATGAACCTAGAATTAGATGCTATCGCTGCCGCAGTAATTGGTGGTACAAGTATGACTGGCGGTGTAGGGAAAGTCTCAGGAGCCATTTTGGGTGCGCTAGTTATGGCTACCATTGATAATGGTATGAGTATGATGAACCTAGATGCATACTGGCAATACATTGTTAAGGGGATTATATTAGTAGTTGCGGTTATATTCGATATAAAAACCAGAAGCAAGGCAAAGACCAATACTGATAAATAATAAGGATCAATATGTTTTTATAAATGCTATATATGCCTATATATAGCATTTATAAATAATATATACAGAAAGAGGGTTATGTATGAAACTAAAATTCGGTATGGTGGGTGGAGGAAATAAAGCATTTATAGGAGATGTGCATAGACATGGTGCCCACTGGGATGATCTTGCTGAGCTTGTGGCAGGCTGCTTTTCCAGAGACTGGGATAAAAATATGGAAACCGCTAAAGAGTGGTATATCCCTGATGAATCTAGGGTTTATAGAAACTACGAAGAAATGGCGCGAGAGGAGTCAAAAAGAAGTGATGGCATTGATTTTGTGTCCATCGTTACTCCCAATAACAGTCATTATGAAATTGCCAAATGTTTTTTGGAGCATGGAATACATGTAATGTGTGACAAACCCCTTACCATAACTGTAGATGAGGCGGTAGATCTTTTAAATATTTCAAAGAAAAAGGATCTATTGTTCGGTGTAACATATACCTTTACTGGTTTTCCAATGATTACTCAGGCGCATGAAATGATTAAGAATGGTGAAATAGGGGATATAACCTATATTTCAGGAGAGTACTATCAAGAATGGCTAGCCCTTTCCCTAGAAAGTGATGATTCTGAACAGGCAACTTGGCGAATGGATCCAACTTTATCAGGTAAATGCGGTAGCATTGCTGATATTGGAACCCATGTAGAAGCTCTAATATCCAAAATGACCGGACTCAAAATTGATTCTGTTTTGGCTCGCTTTAACCATATACCCAGGCACCTACCATTAGAAAATAATTCTCAAGTATTATTAAAATATGAAGGGGACATACCAGGTATAATATGTACTTCACAGGTTACTATTGGACATGAATTGGACATCTGTATAAGAATCTGCGGAACAAAGGGAACGATTGAATGGAATTATACAAATCCAAATATGCTAAAAGTTTCCAGATTAGGGCAACCTATTCAATATTACTCAGCATCTAAAAACTACCTATATGATTCTTCAAAGGAAAAATGCAGATTGCCATCCGGTTCCATTGAAGGCTTCTATGAGGCCTTTGCCAATATCTATTATGACTTCTGTACAAGTCTACTAAAGAAAAAAGAAGGCGTACCCTATCCCAAAAAATATCCAACTGTTGAAGATGGGCTATTCGGAGTCAAATTTATAGAGGCATGTTATAATAGTAATAAAATGGGAAATGTATGGGTAAATGTATAGAGAACAGCGTAGGTTTAGAATGGCAGAAGCAATGGGAGCAAATGTTTTCAATTTATCAAGAGTCTAAATACTGAGGAGGGGAAACATGGAAGAATACTTTGGCGATATTCAAGAAATAAAATATGAGGGTCCAGACTCTACCAATCCATTGGCCTTTAAATACTACAATGCTGACAGGGTAGTTTTCGGGAAGAAGATGAAGGATCACTTAAGATTTGCTATGAGTTATTGGCATACAATAACTGGCTCGGGGTTAGATCCATTTGGCCTGGCTACCATGCAACGTTCATATGATAATTTAGAGGGAATGGAATTATCTAAGGCACGGGTTGAGGCAGCCTTTGAGTTTATGAGTAAATTAGGCATAGAGTATTTTTGTTTTCATGATTTCGATATAGCACCAGAGGGAAGCTCATTGAGCGAAAAGTTCCACAACTTAGACATAATAGTTGAACTTATCGAAACAAAGATGAAGGAAACTGGTATCAAGTGTTTGTGGGGTACGACGAATGCTTTTAGTCATCCTAGATTTGTTCATGGAGCATCCACTTCACCTAATGCAGATGTTTTCGCATTTACAGCTGCTCAAGTAAAAAAGGCTATGGAAATTACTAAGCGCTTAGACGGTGAAAACTATGTTTTTTGGGGAGGCAGGGAAGGATATGATACCCTACTAAATACAAATACCAAACTAGAATTGGAAAACTATGCTCGATTTCTAGCAATGGCAAGGGATTATAAAAACAAAATTGGATTTAAAGGGCAATTGTTAATAGAACCAAAACCAATGGAACCTACTAAACATCAGTATGATTTTGATGCAATGACTGTGCTGAGCTTTTTAAGAAGATATAACCTTGAAAATGATTTTAAACTCAATATTGAAGCGAATCATGCTACTTTAGCAGGACATACTTTTCAACATGAATTAAATATGTGTAGGATCAACGGTGTGTTGGGCAGCATAGATGTCAATCAAGGGGATTTGTTATTAGGATGGGATACAGATCAATTTCCAAATGATATATATTCTGCTACGTTATGTATGTATGAGGTACTAAAAAATAATGGAATCGCACCGGGAGGATTAAATTTTGATGCTAAAGTAAGAAGAGCTTCCTTTGAACCCTTAGATCTATTTATTGGATATATACTGGGGATGGATACTTATGCGAAAGGATTGTTAGTTGCCCAAAAACTACTTGAAGATCGTATCATAGAGGATTTTATAGAGGAGCGTTATAGTTCCTATAATCATGGTATTGGTAAGAAAATTGTTCAAAATGAGACAGATTTTGAGGAATTAGAGGAATATGCACTCTCCTTAAAAGACATCCATAACCATTCCGGAAGACAAGAAATGTTAGAGGGTATAGTTAACCAATATATATATCATTCGAACTAAGTGTTTTACAAGAAACCTATTTATACTAATAGAGGATAGCCAAAATATTAATACAGCATCTCGTTATTAATATGGGGTATCCTCTTTATTCTTTTTTAAATTGTTTAGAATAAGGCTCTAGGGGGTGTGATCGATGTATTATATAGGGATAGATATAGGAACATCTTCTGTAAAGGTACTGGCAATTAATAACAAACACGAGATAGTGGGTACCACAAAAAGAAACTATCCAGTCTACTATCCAAAAGACAATTGGGCAGAACAAGATCCAAATGATTGGTGGGACAAAACATTAGAGGCAATGATAGATTTGATAAATACTTATGATATATCTGCAGATGATATTGAATCTATAGGCCTAAGTGGACAGATGCATGGATTGGTTGCACTGGATGAAAGCAGTAATATTTTGTTTCCAGCCATCCTGTGGAACGATCAGAGAACGGAGGAGGAATGTAATGATATCCAGTCCTATTTTGGTCGAGAATTATTGAGGGAGTATACAGGTAATAAAGCATTAACAGGGTTTACAGCGCCTAAGCTTTTATGGATCAAAAAAAATAGACCCGAATTATTTGCTAGGATTAAACATATATTACTGCCTAAAGATTATATTCGGTATAAGCTAACTGGTGAGTATGCAACCGATGTAACCGATGCCTCAGGCACTTTGATGTTTAATGTCCAAAAGAGAGAATGGTCAAAACAGGTATGTGAATATTTGGGAATAGAGGATAGTATACTACCAAGGGCATATGAATCCTTCCATGTTACAGGGAAAATCACTAAAGAGGTTAAAAAAATATTAGGAACAGAAAAGGATATTTTAGTTGTTGGCGGAGCAGGCGATCAAGCAGCAGGAGCTGTTGGGTCTGGTACAGTGAGCGATGGGATGGTATCCATTAATTTAGGTACTTCGGGTGTAGTTTTTGCATCCCACGATGAGTATTTTGTTGATAAGATGTGTAGATTGCATGCGTTTTGTCACGCAAATGGTAGATACCATTCAATGGGAGTAATGTTATCAGCAGCTAGTTGTTTAAAATGGTGGTCCGACTCTATACATAGCAATGTAGAACTAGGAAATTTAATTCAAGAGGCTGAAGATGTTCAAAGAAAGTCTAAGTTAATATTTTTACCATACTTAATGGGGGAAAGGACACCATACTCTGATCCAAATGCCAGAGGCTGTTTTCTTGGTATGGATATGACAACCAGCAGAGGGCAAATGACAAGAGCTATATTAGAAGGAGTGGCATTTGGACTCAAGGATTCCTTCGAGATCATGAAAGAAATGGGAATACCAATTAAGCATGTAAGGGTTATCGGCGGAGGGGCAAAGAGTTTACTATGGAAACAAATTTTATCTGATGTGCTTAATTCTAAGATTGAAGAAATAAATACCAGTGAAGGGGGAGGTCTTGGCGCTGCAATACTAGCGGCAGTGGGTGCAGGACTTTACAAGGATGTAAATGAAGGATGTACAAAAATGGTTAAAGTAGCTAGGATCGTTGAACCTATGGAAAAGAATGTGGAACACTACAGTCACCTCTATACAAAATATAAGGATTCCTATCCCCGGTTGAAGGAATGGTTTATATAAATCGATTGAGCAGGTGATACCTATGTCAACTAAATTTGAAAAAATTTTTCTAGGAAAAACCTCTGATAATGAAGAGGTATATATGTTTGCTATACATAGTAAGTATGGATCAGCAAGGATATCCTCCTATGGGGCATCCATTCAAAGCATCATTGTGCCAGATAAATTTGGCAACCCTGTGGATGTAGTACTAGGGTTCGATAATCTGTTAGCCATGGAGAACCAAAATCAATATATAGGTTCTATTATAGGTCGATGTGCCAGTAGAATTAAGGATGGGGAAATAATAATTAATGATAAGGTTTATAGGTTAACAATAAACGAAGGTAAAAATCATTTACATGGAGGGAATAAAGGGTTTCATTGCAAAGTTTGGAAGGGATATTCTAATGATGACAGTTTAATATTCGAACGGATCAGTCCGGATGGGGAAGAAGGTTACCCCGGCAATGTGAAAGTTAGAATAACCTATCGTTTTGATGACAGTGGTTTATTCTCTATAAATTATTATGCTAAAAGTGATCAAGATACGATTGTAAACCTCACTAGCCATGCATATTTTAATTTATCCGGACATGATAGCGGGGATATTACAAATCACATGGTTAAAATAAACAGTAATTGCTATTATAGTATCAATGAGGAATTATTATCCGATGGACATATTGCTAGCGTAAAGGATACCCCAATGGATTTTAACATGCTAACACCAATCAATAAAAATATCAATAGTAATTTTGAACAAATTAAGTTAGCTGGCGGTTTTGATCATAACTACATACTTTCTGGAGAGGATCGTTCTTCCGAACCTGTTGCCATTGCAATTAGCCCGGAGACAGGGATCGTTATGGAAGTATTTACAGATATGCCGGCCATGCAGTTTTATACAGGTAATAATTTAAATTGCAAACCTTTTGGAAAGGGAAGAGCTAAATATAGAATAAGGAGTGGTTTTTGCATGGAAACGCAGAACCCATCCTATAAAATATCATCTGGTAATGATCAAGCATCCTTGTTAAAAGCGGGAGAGATCTATTCACACTTCACACATTATAAATTCAGCACTTTATAAAAAAGAAAATAATAATAGTTTAGGCTGTCTTGGACAGCCTTTTTTTTTGTGTTTATAGCATTCAGAATTAGCAGAACACCCACCGACAGAAAGTAAATTGAATAATAAAATAAAAAATGTATGCATAGTATAAATAAACAGCAAAATACAACCTATCTAGGCATAGTATTAAAAAATATTAGGGGGTGTTCTATTTAAGAAGTATGTAAAGAGGATAAAGGGGAACAAAGAAGATTAAAAAGGGGGAGATAGCATGAAAAAATTTTTTGTTCTATTACTAGTAGTAATGCTGGTTTTCGCTGGGTGTGCCAGTGGGACGACAGATTCCGGGGATAATGGAGAGAATGGTGAAGAGGCTACTGGAGATGTGAAAATAGGCTATGTTACTACCAATATGAATGATACCTTCCAAACCTACATCGTAGATGCAGCAACGGCATTGGCAGAGGAATATGGATATGCCATCGATGTACAGGATGCGCAGGAGGATGTCATTCGCCAGCAGGATCAGGTAAATGCCTTAATCCAGCAGGGAGTGGATGCCCTTGTGGTAGTTCCTGTAGATACATCTGCCATGGATCCAATCACCAAGGCTGCGACCGATTCGGGAATTCCATTGGTCTATGTAAATAGAAATCCTTTTGGTGAAAGTGAGCCGCCTGAAGGTGTTTTCTATGTAGGTTCCCAAGAAATCATTGCCGGCAGATTGCAAGGAGAATACTTGATTGAGGTTATGGGTGAGGAAGGCGGAGTTGGGATCCTAATGGGAATCCTAAGTAATGAGGGCGCTGTAAAGAGAACCGAAGGAAATGAAGAAATCCTAGGTAAGTACTCTGGTATCAAAGTACTTGCTAAAGAATCAGGAAACTGGCAGGATGATCAAGCTATGTCAATCACAGAGAACTGGTTAACAGCCTATGGGGATGATTTAAATGCTATACTAGCCAATAATGATATGATGGCAATCGGTGCTCTTAGGGCACTTGAAGCAAAGGGCAGAGAGGATGTTATCGTCATGGGTATCGATGCCATTCCAGATGCCGTTCAAATGGTGGCTGATGGCAAATTGGCGGCTACAGTACTACAGGATGCAGTGGGTCAAGGAGAGGGCGCTATCAATGCTGCGAAAAATGCCATTGAAGGAATCAGCCAGGAAGCAGTGAGCTGGATTGATTTCGTGTTAGTTACCCCGGATAATGTGGCAGATTTCCAATAAAGATGAGAAGGGAGACTCTAGAAGTAAGATAGATCACTAGAAAATCTAACCCTATGGGTAAGAGTTATCTCTTACCCATATTTAAAGTGAGGTATGGATATGACAGGTGTGAGGAATATTTTGGAGATGAAGGGTATCGTAAAAAACTTTCCAGGTGTTCAGGCTCTAAAAGGTGTAAACTTTAATTTATGGTCCGAAGAAATCCATGGCCTGATTGGAGAGAATGGTGCCGGAAAATCAACCCTAATGAAATGTTTAATCGGTATATATGGACCAACATCTGGAGAGATCACCTTTAATGGTAAAAAGATTGAGAACTACAGTACTGCGGATGCCCTTAGAATGGGAATTTCAATGATACACCAGGAATTAAGTCCGGTGGAACACCGGTCCATTATGGAAAATATTTGGTTGGGACGGGAACCACTCAACAGATTGGGTCTTGTGGATCATAAAAAAATGTATCAACAAACGGTTGAGGTGCTGAAGAGCATTGATTTAGATGTGCCTCCAGATATGTTAGTAAAAGAATTAACAGTGGCAAAAAAACAAATGATAGAAATTGCAAAGGCCATTTCCTATGATGCAAAGTTAATTATTATGGACGAACCGACCTCTGCTTTGACCAACAAAGAGATCAACCAGCTATTTAAAATCATGAGAAAATTAAAGGATCATGGTACGGCGATTATATATATCTCTCATAAACTGGAGGAAGTATTTGAGATTTGTGATAGGGTAACCGTGCTGCGGGATGGAGAATATATCGGGACCGAGAACATTGCCGACATCGATACATCAAGGCTGATTAAGATGATGGTAGGCAGAGATATAAAAAACATGTTTCCAAAGGTTCATTGTCCTATTGGGGATGTAAAGCTGGAGGTTAATCAACTATCCAGTCCAGGTGCCTTTGAGGATATATCCTTTACCGTTCGACGGGGTGAAATCTTCGGTATTGCAGGATTAGTAGGTGCGGGTAGGACCGAACTGATAGAGGCCATCTTTGGCATGAGAACGATTTCCTCGGGGTCCATTAAGATCGATGGTAAGCAGGTAAGCATTCGTTCACCGAGGGATGCTATAAAGGCAGGGATGGGATTACTAACTGAGGACCGGCGTTTAGATGGAATTATACCCGTATTATCGGTATGTGATAATACCATTGTTGCTAATTTAAAGAAATATAGAAAGAAGAATGGCCTATTTGATCATAGACAAAGTAAAAATGATGTCAATGAATATGTAAGAAGCATTCGTATTACTACGCCTTCAATTCAGCAAAAAATAATGAATCTCAGCGGAGGGAACCAACAAAAATGTCTCATTGCAAGATGGTTGCTTACAAACCCTGAAATTCTAATCATGGATGAACCAACAAGGGGGATTGATGTAGGAGCAAAGGCTGAAATATATAAATTAATGTGCGAGATTGTTAGTCAGGGCAAGAGTATCATTATGATTTCCTCTGAATTACCTGAAATTATGGCTATGAGCGATCGAATTATGGTCGTACATGAGGGAAAGGAATCCGCTACCTTGGAAAATTCAAGTGAACTATCTCAGGAAGAGATAATGTTCTACGCGACTGGGCAACAAAAGACCAAAAGCTATCACATGTAAGGAGTGAGAAGAATGGGAGGGCAAGCAAATAACATAGTAAGGGTGAAGGAATCAAGGAGTGAATCAAAATTTATACGAACCTTTAAAAAATATAGTATTGGATTTGTGCTACTATTAATGATTCTAGGTATATCCATAATTGAACCTAAATTCTTAGCCCCAGATAACATACTGAATGTCTTGGTTCAAAGTTCTATTTTTGGAATCATGGCATTAGGCTTGACCTTGGTTATCATATCCAAGGGGATCGACCTATCCGCCGGGTCTATACTGGCCTTTACTGGTATCGTTGCTGCTAGTTTAGGTCAGGTAGCTGATGCTACTACAAAATTTTATCCTAACCTGGGTGAATTGCCGATTATCATACCTATTCTTGCTGCACTAATTATGGGTTCGATCCTTGGTGCCATCAATGGAAGCTTAATCGCCTATACAGGTATTCCGGCATTTATTGCGACCCTTGGGATGTTGACTATTGCAAGGGGACTTACATTAATGTACACGGGAGGAAAGCCAATTTCCCAACTTACTTCAAGCTTTACCGCATTAGGAGGGAAGATCGTTTTTATGCCTATCCCGGTTATCATATATGCTTTTGTTACTCTAATTACATGGACTCTTCTAAACCATACCAGATTTGGCAAAAACATCTATGCCATTGGTGGAAATATTAATGCCGCTGAGATATCCGGAATCAATATTAAAAAGAATTTAGTTCTTATATACCTATATGCCGGTATCATGTACGCGGTGGCTGCCATCGTTTTTGGCGGCCGGGTGGGAAGTGTACATCCCGGTGCGGCAACCGGCTATGAACTGACAGCCATAGCGGCAACAACCATTGGGGGAACCAGTCATGCCGGAGGTATCGGAACTATTACAGGCGCAGTGATTGGTGCATTAATACTCGGTGTTCTCCGGAATGGATTAACTCTATTGGGCGTACAGGCCTATTGGCAACAGGTTATTGAAGGTGCAATTATTATAGGTGCTGTAATCATTGATATGAGGAAGAACAAGAGGAAAAAATAATAATATAATTTTTCATATTGTTAAATCTTTAATACTCCCAAGGTTTTGAGGAGTATTTTTTCATACTTCCCATCCGAGGGAAATATCAGTTGACAAAATATAAGAAAGACAATAAAATTAATCTAAATAACAAACGCTTGCGTACATAAATCAATAGGTAGGTTAATATTTAATATACAGTATGCGACGAGCAGACTTAGGAGGTCTATATTATGAGTGTTACTATTAAAGATATCGCCAAATCCCTTGGCATATCTTATTCCTCTGTATCGAGGGCTCTGAATAATAAATCGGGAGTAAGTAAGAAAACAAGGGAAATGGTACTTGCTGAAGCAAAAAAGTGTGGTTACCAGCCCAATGCTATGGCCAGGGGCCTGGTAAAAAAGCAAACTCATACTATCGGTGTCATTATCCCGGATTTAGCCAACTCTTTTTTTAGCGAAGTTACCGAAGGAATCTTAGATAGTGCGAGTGAACACGGTTATACGACTTTACTTTGTGTCAGCAATTGGAATGTCGATGAGGAAAAAAAATATTTACAAACACTTCAAGAAAAAAGAGTGGATGGTATTATTCTTAAGCCAGCTAATGATTTTGATAATAAGCATCTGGAGCAAATAACGGTTCCCTACATTATCCTAGAGGGATGGAAGGGGGATGAGAATTGCAGTCATGTAAAGGTAGATAACCAAAAGGGTGCCTATATAGGAACTAAATATTTATTAGAGCGTGGTTACAAACATATTGCATTTGCCGGAGGCAAGAAGGGCTCTTACAGTAATGCCCAAAGAATAAAAGGCTATAAAGCAGCTTTGGAGGAACAGGGTATACTTATTGATGATCAAATCATCCTTTATAATGATTTTACGGTCCAAGGTGGCTATGAGATGGCTGAGCAGATTTTAAACAGTGGCAAGAGGGTTGATGCTATCTTTGCAGGAAATGATACCATTGCTCTGGGGGTATTGGACTATGCTTCCTCAAATGGCTACAACATACCTGAAGACCTAGGCGTAATAGGTTATGATGATATATTTTATTCTGAATTACCCCAGATACAACTAACAACCATATACCATCCAAAGCATACATTGGGTAAATATGCAATGGATACTTTATTTCAGGAATTATGTAAGGAAAAAGAACAAGTTGTAAAAACTATTACTTTTGTACCCAAGCTAATTGTGCGGAAAACTACGAAATAGACTCATAAGTAATGCTCCGTTCACAATCCTATCTGTAAGTATCTTTATAAATAAACCGGAAAGTTCTATAGTTTGATATCATGTACATGATTTATCCTCACAACATTTGTATATTGACAAACGATTTCGTAGTAGATAAAATATATTTGATCATTTTAAGTAAAACGCTTTTAATACATCGACTATATTTAACACTTCAAAAGCAGCATTCTTTTCACTTCATTCTAAGCAACCAGCTGGAATATACCATACATGTACGCGCAAAAATTACCTATCAATATTAATTTAATAAAAATGTTTTGTAATATAAAAAAAGCAAGCAATTAATTACTTATACTTAGAAATCGTTTGCGAGAAGCAGAAACCTCTAAAAGATGAAAAAGGCATTTATTCTATCATAATTAAGTCGGTCTTATATAATGTCCGATTAATAGTATTGCTCTTAGGCTCAATTAATATAATATTCCTATATTAATTGGCATAAGGTATAAATTCTATATCATAATATTTTACAAAAGGAGTGCGGTTATGGATAAAAACAACGGAAAATTAAATTGTGGGGTCATTGGTCTGGGTCGATTGGGGTACCGACATGCATCTAGTATTGTGAGAAATACATCAGCTAACTTAGTAGCAATTGCAGATCCATTGGAGGAATCACGAGAAAGGGCAGTTCGTGATTTTGAATGTCAAGTATACGAAGACTATAAAGAACTTTTAGCGAATCCAAATATTCAGGCTGTAGTAGTTACTGCCCCGACAAAGCAACATTATCAGATATTGATGGATGCTATTTCTGCAGGTAAAAGTATCTTTGTTGAAAAGCCCATCACATATACCCTTGAAGAAGCAGAAAAAATCAGAAAAGAAGTAGAAAGGACGAATACCTATTTACAAGTTGGATTTATGCGAAGATTTGACCCTGGATATCTTGCAGCTAAAGAATTGATAGACGCAGGCGAACTGGGGGATGTAATATATATCCATGATTGCCAAAGGGATCCTAATGGTCCGCCAAAGCATTTTGTTCCAGAAAGCGGCGGTCTATTTGTAGATATGGCTATTCATGATTTAGATTGCTTACGTTGGTTGACAGGAAAAGAAATTGTAAAAGTTTATGCACAAGGTGCAGTATTAAAGCATGAGTACTTAAAAGAGATGAATGATATAGATGAAGGGCAAATATTAATTACATTTGAAGATGGTACTTTGGGCATGATTGAAGTAAGTAGGAATGCTTGCGATATCTATGATGTTAGAACAGAAGTAATAGGAACTGAAAACTCAGTGAATATTGGACAGGTTCAATTCACTCCTTATGCTGTAGTGAATGGTAAAGGCGCAACCTATGATATTGCAAATTGGTGTTTAGGTCGTTTTGAGAAATCCTATGAATTAGAAATTGATGCATTTATAGATGCGGTAAGGTGTGGCAAAGATTCACCGGTTGATGCCTATGATGGGATGATAGCACTTAAGTTAGCAGAAGCTGCAACAGAATCATATAGAATTAAACAAGCTGTAGAAATAGATCTTAAATAACTATTATAGTAGATAAAAACTGGGATTGTAGTAGGGATAGTTGGAGCAGGCACCAGGCAATATTCTAAGAGTAAAAAGGCAGCATTATTTATAGAGGCGCTTGACATTTATAGGCATCGAAAGGAGGAATGGTGAAAGTGTTTGAACATTTGAATATAAGAGTAAATTATAATAATGCCGACTATTCTGATTTAAATTTTAGTAAGGAAGATAAAGCTATTTTAAGGGAACTAGGGAAAGAAGTATCAGAGCTAGCATCTAAACCCATCATGGACGAAAAAAAAAGATTATGGACAAAGCATAATAAGCTGGAAGAAACTAGGCCAGTCATTTTGGCTGATCCAGAAAATGGATGGAATGAAATTATTACAGAAGATATGGTAAAATGCAAAAATGATATTGCCAGACATTGGGAAGTGACATTGAGAAAGCTTATTTTTTGGGGTAAAGAAATGAACGACGATTATGTTATAGAACCAGTTTTTGATGTACCCCATGTTTACAAAGAACAAAATTGGACTACACTTGATTACTTAAATAAGAGGAAAAAAGATAAAGAATTTACGGTATCCAGTGGCTCATATAAAGATGATGGTGGGTCTTATGAGATTAAAGCAATTTTAGAGGATTACAGTGATTTAGATAAAATTGTAGAGCCTACAATCGAAGTGGACTATGATCTTACTGAACAGCTTCTTTCCATCGCCAAAGAAATTTTCGACGGATATTTAGAAGCAAGAATTCGCACAGTATGGTTTTGGTCTGCGGGTGGATTAACAGATGAATTAGCTTTTTTAAGGGGCATGGATAATATATTCTATGATTTTTATGATTATCCAGATGAATTACATCAGTTAATGAAAATTTTAAGAGATGGGACAATAAAAAAATTAAAATTCTTTGAAAGCAATAATCTATTAAGCACAAATAATGATTATGGATTTGTAGGTTCAGGGGGACTCGGCTATATTGATACCTTGCCACAGGAGGACTTTGCCGGCAATATTAGGCTTAAGGATATGTGGGGATTAGCTGAAAGTCAAATTACAGTTGGCGTTTCACCTGAAATGTTTAAAGAATTTATATTCCCCTATCAAAAAGATATTATGGAGTTATTTGGACTTACATGTTATGGTTGTTGTGAACCTATGGACGATAGATTTGAGATTGTAAAGGCGGCTAAAAATTTAAGAAGAGTCTCAGTATCCCCTTGGGCAGACAAGGAGATCATGGCTGAATTATTAGGAAAGGATTATATCTATTCAGCCAAGCTATCACCGTCCTATTTAGCAGTACCTAATATGGATGAAGATGTTGTAAGAGATGAGATTAGAAATTTATTGAAGATAACAAAGGACAAAACCATATTGGAATTACACATGAAAGATAACCATACCTTAGGGAATAATCCTAAGAATATTACTAGGTGGGTAGAAATAGTAAGAGAAGAAATAGAGAATATGTAGGATTATGCGGCATCTATTACCCCAATGGCAGTAGAAGTAACATTTAAATCTGCTGCTATTGGGGACAACTCAATGAATTTATGATGCTGATTATTAGTTGAAAAGCTAAGATTTTGCTGATGTGCTTATAAAATGAGGGAGCATTCTTATGAAAATTTATAATAACAATAAACTAAACTTTGATATTATAAAAGGAATTTTAGATACATATTATTTTTCAACGGATATATCCGTTTTTTTTATCAATGATTTAGGGAATGTATTATGTTCTTCAAATGATAAAGCAAGGTTTTGTAAGATATTCGAAGATCATATGCGAGATATGTGCCCCTGTTCACAATCCCATTTATTTGCGAGTAAACAATCCGAAGTTTTAGGAGATTCCTATGTGTTTTATTGCCCCGTTGGATTAATTCATTATACTGTTCCTGTGATATTCGAGAATATTTTTAGAGGTGCATTTATAGCCGGCCCTATTTTAATGAACTATCCGGATGAGATCATGGTAAATGGAATTGTGCAGAAATATGGTTTTTCCTTATCGGATAGAGCAGATATCCTACTAAGCTTAAAACTTATACCTGTTATTGACCCTTTAAAAGTACATCATCTAAGCAAACTTTTATTCTATATTGTTTCTAATTTTTTGGGGAAAGAGAAAGATCTACTATACAAAAGGCAAGAAATATCCAATCAGCAGTCCTATATTAGTGAAGTTATACAAGACATGAAGAGAAAACAACCGGATAAATCTATATATCCTTACGAATATGAAAATGAACTAATAAATAAAATAAAAAATGGTGATGTAGCAGGAGGGAAAGCAATAGTAAACGACATTATCGGCTGTATTTTCTTTACCAGTGGAGGCAATATAGATGATATTAAAAAGCATATTATCGATCTTTGTTCCCTACTGTCAAGAGCTTTAATCGAAGGTGGCGATCGTTCAAAAAAGATATATAGATTAAGAAGTAATTATATTAGGGAGCTTAACAAATTAAACACAATTGAAGAGATTTCTTATTGGACAATAAATATTCTCCAAGATTTTACAGATCAGGCCTTTAATTTCGATGATGCAGGCCATTCTAATCTTATAGAAAAGGCTATTGCATACATCAATGAGCATTACAATAAACATATTACCCTTGATAAGGTGGCTCATTTATTACATTTAAGTTCATCCTATTTTTCTAGCTTATTCAAAAAGGAAACAGGAGTTAATTTTAGCACTTATCTAAGCCAAGTGAGAATAGAAGAAAGTAAAAAGCTCTTAAAAAATACCAATTATACCATAATGCAAATAGCCATGGAGGTAGGTTTTGAGGATCAAAGTTATTTTACCAAAGTATTCAAAAATAACACAGGATTAACACCAAAAGAATTTAGGAGAAGTTAGCCATTACCTAGGATATTAAAATAATCATAAAATCTTAAAAAAACTTTAATTTTAGCTATATACTCATACTTTTTGTATGTTTTATAGCTGGATCTACGATTCTCGAATCATTAAAAGAATAAATATATTTATAACAATCCAAGTTATTTTACCATAATAAAATAACTTTTTCTTTTATACTTATAATTAGGAGTTATACTAAAAGTCTTAAACTATAAGAGTGCTGGACAAGATCTGCTGTTACCGTTTACAGGAATACATACCGAAAAAAGTGTACACATAAAATTATGAAAATCCACGGGACTATACGAGCCTAATTTAAAGAACAAACCAGCTATTTATAGGATTACATTGGGCATTCACCGATACGGAATAGCCATTATATTCTCTACTACCTGGGTGAGCTTCTTAGTTAGGATGGTGCTAAAATGGAACATCACACAATAATAAATATTCAGGTTAAGAGGGGCGATCAATCCCTTTCATTAAAATGTAAAAAGGGAGAAAGCATATTAGAAGTATTAAGGGAACATGACCTATCTATAAGTGCAATTTGTGGAGGAAATGGGCGATGCGGAAAATGCAAAATAAAAGTCTTAGAAGGGCATGTCGATATTTCACATCAGGATAAGTTGCTCCTATCGGAGGAGGATATCGCACAAGGGATACGACTGGCTTGTCACGCATATCCCATGGATGATTGCACCATTACGATACCCTTCTTTGAGGATGAAACAGAATTTGAAGTAGTATCAGAATTTAAAGAGAACCTTAAAACGAGAAACATACTCAAAGAGGAATACTATATCATAGCCATCGATATAGGTACAACTACGATAGCGATGAATCTTATAGGAGTACCTAGCCGTAGAATCCAAAAGACTCACACAAGGATTAATAAACAACGGGACTATGGTGCCGATGTCATAAGCAGGATCTGTGCCTCAAATGAGGGGAAAAAAGAACTACTTAAAAAAACCATTGTAAGGGATCTTATGGATGGAATCCAAGAGTTGGTGGAAAAATTATATCTACCAAAGGAAGGGATCAAAGGGATTGCCCTTGCCGGAAACACGACGATGATACACTTACTTATGGGTTATTCCTGTGAAACCCTAGGGGTATATCCATTTACACCAGTTAACTTAGGTCCTATTGAGAAATCCTTTAAAGAGGTGTTTTCATCGGAGTATTTAGACACGCCGGTGGTTATTTTACCCGGTATCTCCACCTATGTAGGTGCAGATATGACGGCGGGATTACTTATATGTGAATTCGAACAAACAGAAAAGATATCCATGCTTATCGATATAGGAACCAATGGAGAAATGGCCATAGGCAACAAAGATCAAATAATGGTCTGCTCCACGGCAGCTGGTCCCGCTTTTGAAGGGGGGAACATCTCCTGTGGGGTTGGAAGTATACCAGGAGCAATAAGTAGCGTTTCAATACAAGCTACCCATTGCCCGGTCTATGAAACCATTAAGGGCAAAGCCCCTATTGGTATCTGTGGAACCGGCGTTATAGAGATAACTGCCGAGCTTATGAGGGCAGGTTTAATTGATGAGACCGGTTTGTTAGATGAAAGTTACGCAAAAGAGGGATATCGAGTTGCCGTAGGTGCCCATGGAAAAGATATTGTATTTACCCAAAGGGATATTCGGGAGGTACAACTTGCAAAGTCGGCCATTCGATCAGGCATAGAAATACTGTTAGAGAGATACGGAGTGGATGCAGGGAAGATCCATAAAGTTTACCTGTCCGGGGGATTTGGTCAGAAGATCAATGTTAAAAAGGCCATGGATATTGGTCTACTTCCTCCGAAGTTCCTTGGAAAAACGGAGGCCATAGGGAATAGTTCTCTTGCAGGAGCAGCGGAGTATCTTATTGATGCCCGTGCCGGAAGCAGAACCGAAAAAATAATAGGCAACACAAAGGAGATCCAGCTGTCCACCAATAAAAATTTTAATGAATATTTTTCAGAGTATATGCTATTCAATACGGTCAAGGAGTAATGGGGGGGTATAATGGCAGACATTATTGACATGATAGAGGAAAGGAAAGAAGAATTAGGTATTCAAGATTATGGAGTAATGAACACAACGGATCTTGTTATATCCCAGGAGGTTCATAGGATGTGCGAGACGAACAGGTGCGGGCATTATGGATGTACCTGGGCATGTCCACCGGGTGTAGGCACCATAGAAGAATGCAAGGAAAGAATTCAAAGATACACCAACGCTTTTGTATTTACCACAAAATATGATATCGAGGATTCCTTTGATTATGAGGGGATGGTGGAAGGGGGGAAATGGCACGATCAAGTAAGTCAAAAAATTATCAAGTTATGGAAAAATTACTGCCATGAATTTTTAGCATTAACCCATGAAGGGTGTTCCAAGTGTAAAGATTGTACCTACCCGGATGCACCCTGCCGTTTTCCAGAGGATCTACATCCTTCCATTGAAGCCTACGGTATAGAAGCCTACCCCCTTTGTGAAAGAGCAAAGGTAAAATATAACAATGGGGCAAATACAGTGACATATATAGGATGTATATTCTATTAATTTAGTATAAAATATATGCTTGGTCTATACCGGCATCCGGCCCATAATTAGGCTATCACCCTGGATATACCATATTTGTTGGATGACACGACATACTACAGGCAATCCATGGATCTTAAAAAAAGGATTACATTGGACGAGCATACGACGAGCATACATAGGTTACTGCGGAAGATGTGAAGGTGTCGGAGTAAATAGCAAACTCTTAAAGAGAAGATAAAAAATTATAAATTATTTACAGGAGGGAACACTATGTTACTTAATGAAATGTCTGAATCATTACAAAAGGGAAAAGCAAAGGATGTGAAGGCTCTAGTACAACAGGCAATTGAAGAAGGATACTCACCAAAAGAGATCTTAGACAAAGGTCTATTATCAGGAATGGAAGTTATAGGAAGCAAGTTTAAGAATAACGAAGTATTTGTACCAGAAGTATTAATAGCAGCCAGGGCAATGAATGCAGGTATGCAAGTCCTAGAATCATTATTGGCTGAAACTGGGGCTAAAGCTATAGGGAAAGCAGTAATAGGTACTGTTAAAGGGGATCTGCATGACATTGGTAAAAATTTGGTAGCTATGCTATTAAAGGGTTCAGGATTTGATGTTATCGATATAGGAACCGATGTGGATTCAGAAACCTTTATTGAAAAGGCTGAAGAAGAGAATGCTGATATTATCTGTATGTCTGCTTTATTGACAACGACAATGGGGAAAATGAAAGAAGTGATTGATATGTTAAACGAAAAAGGATTAAGGGATAAATACATTGTAATGGTGGGTGGAGCTCCAATTAACGATGCATTTTGTAAGATGATCGGAGCGGATAAGTATTCGCCCGATGCAGCTAGTGCAGCAGAAGAGGCTAAGAGGTTAATTATAGACAGAAATCAGATGGCTTAAATTAGCAGCTGGCCTGCCTCCCTCAAAGTTCATTGGGAAAACGGAGGCGGTGTATAGGTCTGCACGCTATGAAAGATTAAAGGTCAAATATAGCAATTGGGGCGAATACAGTAGCGTATTATTGGATGCATGGTCTATTAATTCTAGAATAATAATATATATTTGGTTCTTGTTGGTCCCAGACAAAATAGCATAAAGGGGGTTTTAAGTTGAACTCACGAGAGAGAGTAAAATTAACTTTACAACATAAAGAGGCAGATAGGATTCCTGTATATCCTATTGTCAATAGCGTATCTAGACAAATGCTGGGGATTAGTTATGAAGAATGGACAAAAGATGTAAATCTATGCGCTGAGGCCATTATTAAAATAACGGATGAACTAGATTTAGATGTGATTACCAGCTTAGTAGATTTATCTGTGGAAGCAGCGGATTGGGGACAAGAACTTTTGTATTTTGAAGATAAAGCGGCTTGTCCAAGCAGTAATAAACTTATTAAATCTATCGATGATTATGAGAAGATAAAAAGAATAAATCCCAGGGAAACGAAAAGAATGAGTCAACACATTGAACTATGTAGAAAATTGGTAGAAGCCAGAGGGAAAGATAAGCCGATTATTGCTTTTGTTTTTGCTCCATTGGGTATTGCAAGTATGTTTAGAGGAGTAGAAAACTTCTTTATGGATTTGTTTGATGGTCCAGAAAAGGTTCACGCATGTTTAAGGGAAATTACAGAAACTTTAAAAGAGTTGTGCACAGCGCTTATAGAAACGGGTGTAGATGCAATCATGTTCGATACTCTATATGCATCACAAACCATTATGAGTGAAGAAATGTGGGATGAATTTGAAGGGATCTATATGGAAGAGCTTGCAGATCATGTGAATAAGCAAGGGTGTATGGTTATGATCCACAATTGTGGGAAGGGTTCCTACTTTGATGCGCAAATTAAAAGAATGAATCCTATAGCCTTTTCGTTTTTACACTATCCTGCAGAATGTTCTTCCTATAAAGAGATGAAAGAAAAATATGGAGATAGGTTAACTTTAATTGGACATGTAGATCCAGGTTGGTTATCCTCAGCTTCTATAGAAGATGTTGAAGAGGAATGTAAAAAAGAGATTGATACATTCAAAGGGGGAGGGGGATTTATCTTAGCTACAGGATGTGAGTATCCAGCTCCATTAAATCTTGAAAAGGCCAAGATGATTGTTAAGGTAGCAAAGGAATACGGAAAGTATTAAATTTCATGGTACAAAACATAAAAGACATGGGACATAAGCATTGTTATAATCGCTACAATCAGCTTTCAAATACGATGAAATTATGCGCTATGTATGTTATAATAAAAAGGTAGCTCCCATCGCCGACATTATAGTTTACTGCTAAATTTAGAAGGATAAGATGTGACCACTGATCATGTCATGTGGGCAATTTTTGAAGAATACTGAAATGTCTACTGGGATGGTGTGAATTATCGGTTCCCTGTGCTTAAAAATTGCATATGATGTTTATCATATGCAGCTAAATAAGAGGTCCACCTTCGACATATTGACAAAAATGTATCGGAGCCATTGGACCATTTTGTATAGATATGTTCCCAGCTGTTAGGTACGAACCCCGCATGGGAGAAATCAACCATCCTAATATAAAATAAGATATTCCAGGGAGTGGATGATGATGGCAAAATCGATGCCAGCTATTCCCTTCCATTGGAACAGAAAAAAAGTAAAGGCGATAACGGAGATCTTTTAAATCAATCTTTTCAAGGGGTGATTTTTTTATGAAGCTAACCATGGCACAAGCATTAGTCAAATTCTTAAAGAACCAATATGTAGCCTTTGATGACAGGGAAGAAAGATTTGTAAAAGGGATCTTCACCATATTCGGTCATGGAAATGTGGTGGGACTAGGTCAGGCATTGGAGGAATATGGAGATGGCCTAGAGGTCTATCAAGGAAGAAATGAGCAGGGCATGGTACATGTTGCCACAGGCTATGCCAAACAAAAGATGAGAAAGCAGATCTATGCTTGCACCTCATCAGTAGGACCTGGAGCAGCAAACATGGTCACCGCTGCCGCTACAGCTACGGCTAATAATATACCCGTACTACTATTTCCCGGGGATGTTTTTGCCTCAAGGCAGCCCGATCCAGTACTACAGCAGATCGAACAACCCCATGATCTAAGCATATCCACCAATGATGCCTTCCGTGCGGTGAGCAAATATTGGGACCGGATTACTCGTCCCGAGCAACTGATGTCCGCCATGATCAATGCAATGAGGGTATTGACTGATCCTGCGGATACAGGTGCGGTTACCATTTGTATTCCCCAGGATGTACAAGGGGAGTCCTATGACTATCCCGAAAGTTTCTTCCAAAAGAGAGTGCATAGGATCGAAAGAAGAAAGCCATCTGAAGAGTCCATTAAGCAAGCGGTAGAGCTTATAAAGGCAAGTAAAAAGCCACTACTGATCTGTGGTGGGGGAGTAAAATATTCGGAAGCTGCTGACAGCTTCAAGAAATTTGCCGAGACCTTCAATATCCCCTTTGGGGAGACCCAGGCTGGGAAGTCTGCCGTTGAATATGACCACCCATTAAATCTGGGAGGTATTGGTGTTACAGGGAACCTGGCAGCCAACATCATTGCCAAGGATGCGGATTTGGTCATCGGTGTTGGGACACGCTATACCGACTTTACCACCTCCTCTAAGGCACAATTCCAAAACAGTGATGTTAAGTTCTTAAACATCAATGTATCCAGGTTTCATGCCTATAAGCTGGATGCCACTCAGGTGGTCGCTGATGCCAAGTTGGCATTGGATGAGCTAACCGAAATACTTGCAAAAGAGAACTATAGAAGTGGTTACACCGACCAAATAAAGGATGCAAAGGCACAATGGGATAAAGAATTAGATCGCCTCTTTAATATAGAATATAAGGAAGAAGGCTTTAAGCCTGAAGTGCGAGGTTATGATGAAGTTATACCCGAATTCTATGAAAAAACAGGTTCCTGCTTAGCTCAAACTAGAGTATTGGGAGAATTAGATCGGTTACTACCCTCTGATGCCATCGTAGTTGGTGCTTCAGGAAGCCTACCTGGGGATCTGCAAAGAGTTTGGAGACCCAAGGAACCCAACACCTACCATATGGAATATGGCTACTCCTGTATGGGCTATGAGATCGCCGCAGCCTTGGGTGCAAAGCTGGCCTGTCCTGAAAAGGAAGTCTACGCTATGGTAGGGGATGGAAGCTATAATATGCTCCATTCTGAAGTTATTACCAGCATGCAAGAAAAGAAAAAAATCAACATCATTCTATTTGACAATATGTCATTTGGTTGCATCAATAATCTGGAGATGGGTCAGGGATTAGGAAGCTTTATTACAGAGTTCCGATATAGGAACGAAGAAACAGGGAAGCTAGATGGAGCGTTTATCCCCATCGACTATGCC
>FZPS01000155.1_pt114 | contig 49385 bp, 43 predicted proteins | sample 1817821 | NCBI WGS metagenome assembly FZPS01 (sample SAMEA104158645, study PRJEB21678) | metagenome | place: Germany | collected 2015-04-21 | reverse complement strand
CAAGGTCCGTTGGACGCACTCTTTTTTGAGTGCCTGACAATAATAACAAACACTTTTTTCTATGTCAACCTTTTATTTTGCCTTTATCCCCTATTTGTAAAACAATAACAACTAACCCGGGCGTTCAGGCTTCAAATAGGCCTTTCCCTTCTCAGAACTGTTTTTATTACCTTATATAACAATATAATAATTTAATATAAAATACTTTTGGTCCACCGGATATAAGCAGTGTCTTAATTATTTACTGCCTCATTATAGAAGTCTTCCTGGAAATTGTCTTTATTCCCCTCAGAGACTTAATCTTGAATAACATGGATAATTAGCCGATAGTTTTCAAACAACTTAGAAGGCTTCTAACTTAAGAACAGCGAACTTGTTTCACATTAGGCAGCATTTCCTGTTCAGATCAACAAACTATCCATAACGAACAAACTACAAATTAGTAATAGATCGCAAAGTTGTTTCATAAGCAAGCCTCAGCTTTAATGCTATAAGACTAAAAATTTAAACTTGAGGAATTACCATACAAATAATTTCCACCATAATTAATTGTTTGATTATCATAAAAGGTACTATTATCTACATTCTCATGGCTGCTTATTATCTCAAAAGGATCTCCAATTTGATAAACTTCAACCTTAGTATCATTTTTTAATACTGCAATAATCTGAGGATTATCTGTTAAGAAGAAACCTGAGCAATCTTCAGATAAATGATATTTTTTGTTTTCATAATATACAAATAAATCTTTGCCTGACTTATATGTTATTGCAGAGCCATCCGTAGCTATCGCATAATCATCTACCGCTTGATCTGCAGGTAAAGTTTTTACATTTCCTTGATTAAGCTTATCCGACAAATCCAGATACTCAACTTGATTTGAATTGTTAACGAAAGCCAATAAATCACTTTGTATCCTAATATCATTAGCAACATCGGATATTTTCTCCGGTTGATCTGCTCCTGATTCTAAACCGTAGATAACACTACCATTCCAGTAAAGTAAATTACCATTGATATCCGTTTTAATTGTATTTTCAGTATAGTTTTCAGCATCGGTAATCTCAGTAATTGTCGAATCTGAAATATTTACTCTGAATAATTTATCACCCGATTGATAGAAAACCGCATCTTCACTAACTGCTAGGACTTTGTCGACTTGTTCCGTCAAATCGACCAAATCATGAGTTCCCGATGAATTCTCAACAGTAATCTCTGTCTCATTCGTTGAATAAGCCCTTGCTTTTCCATTTCCTGACAAAACTACATCTTCCGGCAACTCCGCAATTAAGGCGGGCAATTCAGGATTCGGTGCAATTGGTGTTGGAAATGCCGGATATGATACTTCTTCAGCAGGCAATGGCCAACTGGGCTCCGGTTTTTCAGTTGTAGTAGGTGTGGTCGTGGGCGTGGTGGTAGGCGTAGTCGTAGGAGTTGTAGTCGGAGTGGTTGTTGGTGTGGTTGTTGGCGTAGTTGTTGGTGCAGTAGTAGTCGTAGTTGCCGGTGTAGTGGTAGGCATAGTAGTTGAAACAGTAGTCGGAGCAGAAGTGGTTGGAGTCTGCGCAGACGTAGTTGTTGGTGTTTGAGTGGTAGTTGTACTAATTTCTGAGACTACTAATTTTTGTGTTGTCGGCTGTGTTGTTTGATGCGTTGAATAAGTCGGTCTGGTACTTGAAGTCCTCGGCAAATGTAACGCTCCATCTTTTTTAGTTTCTTCAGATACAGATATTGAAGGTAAGTCTTTTTTGGAAGGTAAAGTAATATTTATTTCTTTACTCGGACCTAAAGGATTTTCTTTTTTAAAAGTTACATTTTTTTTATTTTTATTGAGCAAAGCTCTCAAGCCAAAAAATAATGCCACCAGCAAAAGTAATCCGGCAACAGAACTTAGAGATATCCAAAGTATTTTCTTTCTTCTGGCAGCTTCTTCGAGATCTTCTTCTGCATAATACATTTCAGGATCTACAGGTGTAAATTCTGCATCCTGTCCTTCATAATATCCTGAATTATAATCCGGGTAAGGCTCATAACCTGTCTGGTAGTCATTGTTGTTTGGCTCGTAATTCTGATTTGGATCATAACCCTGGTTTTGGCCATAAGCTTGATTCGGATCATAACTTTGGTTAGGGGCATATCCTTGATTAGGGTCATAGCCCTGATTTGGATCATAGCCCTGATTTGGATCATAACCCTGATTTTGGCCATAACTTTGGTTAGGGTCAGGATTTTGAGCTTGATAATTTTCCTGAGCGTAATAATCAGGTTGATTAGGATCGTAACCTTGAGTCGGATTATGTTCCTCTTGAGGACCATAATTACCTTGATTGTCATATGAATTATTCATGCTCTGCTCCTTCAGTAACTTATTAGATTATAAGTATTATCTAATAATATAATAATTCTTTACATCTGATGTGTAAATTAAAAGAGTTAAGAGTTTCTTAAATAATTTGCTTTTTTATAGATTGACCTAAGCGAAATAACAATTTATTCGCTTAGGCCTTTTATATTCATAAATTATTTTTGGTTTCTTCAAATAAATCTAAATAATGCTCAAATGTTTTTAATGCTTGTTCAATCGGTTCTGCAGTTGTCATATCTAAACCGGAATTTTCCAAAACTTGTAGCGGATAATCTGAACTACCAGCCTTGAGAAATTTTAGATATCTATCTACGGCAGGTGAGCCTTGATCTATAATCTGTTTTGCAAAAGATGTAGCAGCACTGAAACCGGTCGCATATTGGTATACATAATAATTAAAGTAAAAATGCGGAATCCTTAACCATTCATTTGCAATCTGAGGATCAGGATAAAGTTCCTCACCATAAAATTCAGCATTGATTTCAGCATATAATTGATTCAAATAGTCAGCAGTTAAGGGAGTACCGTTTTGTTCTGCTTGATGTATATCATGCTCAAATTTAGCAAATTGAGTTTGTCTGAATACCGTAGCTTTGAAACCATCTAGATAATGATTGATGATGTAGCGTCTCCGCAGAGGGTCAGTCTCTGTTTCCAAGAGATAGTGAGTAAGCAAGTTTTCATTTGTAGTTGAAGCAATCTCCGCTAAGAAAATGGAATAACTGCTATAAACATATGGTTGATTTTTGATTGAAAAATAAGAATGAACTGAATGCCCTAACTCATGAATTAAAGTAAATACCGAATCCAGTGATCCTTGCCAGTTCAGCAGAATATACGGCTTGGAGTCATAAGCGCCACTGGAGCTATATGCTCCTGAACGTTTACCTTCATTTGCAAACCAGTCAATCCATCTTTCTGCGAAAGCCTTCTTGATCACGGAAACATACTCCTCCCCCAAGGGCTCCAGTGCTTTAATTACTAATTCCTGAGCTTCAGCCGGAGTAAATCTGAAGTCAACATCAGCCACCATCGGAGTATAGAGATCATAGCAATGTAGTTCATCTAAGCCCAAGGCTTCTCGGCGGACACGTACATATCTGTGCAATAAATCCAGATTGGTTGATACCGTAGACAAGAGTTGGTCATACACTTTTTCTTGTATAGCATTATCAAATAAAGCTGCAACTCGTGCACTTTCATGTCCATAAACTTCTGCAAAATAATTATCCTGCTTGATTTGATTTTGCAAAGTCATTGCCAAAGTGTTTTCAAATTTCTTATAAGTGCCATAATATTCTTCAAATGTTATTTTACGAACTTCTCGATTTGTATTTTCCATTAAAGAAATGTAATTCGCCTGAGTAATTTGGACATCAACATCATCTTCAGTTTTTAGAATAGGAAACTTAAGATCAGCATTACTGAATACTGCAAAAACATTTGCACCCGCATCAAAGATATCACCTGCTTTAGCAAGTAGTGTTTCTTCTTTTTCACTTAATGTGTGTGCTTTATGTCTTTCTATATTTTTAAAAAAATGTTCGTAAATTTTAAGTTGAGAATTTTCTTCTAAGAATTGTTTGATTGTTTCAGGTTTTATCTGGGATAATTCAGGCTTCATAAAAGCCAATTTGCCCATGATTTGAGAAAAGAGCTGTGCAATTCTGGCTTGCATTCCCGAATATTTGGAATCAGCTTGATTCTGGTCTCTTTTTAAATAAGCATATTGTAATAACAAGTTTGCCTCACGAGCCAAAGTCTCTTGATGTTTTATTCCAGCTAGCAATTGGTCTGCTGAATCGGATAATTTACCTGAGTATTTATCCGCATCTTCGAGCTTATCTCTCAATGCTACAAAAGCTGTTTCCCAATCTTCATCCGAAATAAAAATCGGAGCTAAATTCCAAGTAGCTTCTTCCGGCAATTCTGAACGTTGCCAGTTTTTTCTTGGATCGAATCCTTCCATCGTCTGTGCTGAAAATTCTCTATACATATAAACCTTCCTATAAAAAAACTCATAAAAGAATTATATCTTCTATGAGTTTTAAGTAAATTAACTTTAACTATCCTACGCAAAGTTGATAAATAGATCTTATATCATCTCTGGTCAACGGTTCAAAGAAACCTAATATCTCACCGTCTCCTTTAATTCTTACCTTTGATGTTAATTGAGGAATATCTTCTTCTTTTGCACCAAGTTCCTCAAAGGTAGTCGGCATACCAATCATTTTAAAGAACATTTCAAAAGCAGCAATCCCTTTAGATGCAGTTTGCTTTGGATCTTCGAAGTTAATATCCATATTCCATACTCGATTTGCGAGTTGAGCATAACGCATCACATGTTTGGGCATGGTAAATTTCATAAATGCCGGAAGAACAACAGCTAAGCCGGCTCCATGAGCTACATCATATAAAGCCGATAATTCATGTTCTATTTGATGAGAGGACCAATCCTGTTCACGCCCAACGCCTAGAGTGTCATTGTGAGCAATATTTCCGGCCCACATCAGATTTGCTCTGGCACCATAATTTTCCGGATCATTCATCACAATAAAAGCATTGTCGATAATTGATTTCATTACCGCTTCAGACATTCTATCCGTTAGATCAACTTCTTTTGTATTACTGAAATAACGTTCCAAAATATGAGAAAGCATATCGACAATTCCGCACGCTGTTTGATAAGGAGGCAATGTATAGGTTAATTCCGGATTCATGATACTAAATACTGGACGAATCAATTCTGATCTGAATCCATATTTTTTCCAACCTTTTTCTTGGGTAATAACTGAGGAGTTTGAGCCTTCACTGCCGGTAGCTGCAAGGGTAATGATTGTTCCAACCGGTATGACTTCTTCTATTTCAGGTCTTTGTTCATACAAATCCCAAAAGTCACCATCATAAGGAACCCCTACCGCAATCGCCTTGGCTGAATCAACAGCACTTCCGCCGCCAACACCCAGGATGAAATCGACCTGTTCTTCACGACATAATTCGATCCCTTCATAAACCAGGCTCGCTCTCGGATTTGGCTGAACCCCTCCTAACTCAACAAACTCTATTTCACTTTCTTGGAGAGATTTTTTCACTCTGTTTAAAAGGCCGCTTCGCTCAACAGAACCTTCACCATAATGAATCAATACTTTACTACCGCCAAATCTCTTGACCAATTCACCTGTTCTTTCTTCAGTATCTTTGCCAAATGCAAAATAGGTTGGACTACAAAAATCAAAATTTAACATTAAAAAACTCCTTAATAGTTTTATTCTTGGTTTTCAAGCGGATCTAACTCTATCGTTTCATCTTCTTCAGGAATATGATCGGTTTCCTCATCTGGTTCATTGTCATTTTCTTGCTCCGCTATTTCCCGATCTATTTGATCTTGACCATCTTGATCTTCATGATCTTCCTGTTCTTCAACTTCCCGACCACCGTTTTCTTCCGGATAAACAATTGCCAAGTCTACAACTTTGCCCTCACCTTCTTGAGCACGCATCAAGGTTACCCCTAAGGTATTACGTGAAAGGACAGGAATTTCAGACGTTGAAATGCGAATTACGATGCCCTGATCGTTAATTAAGAGGATATCAGAATCATCATGATCTTTAGAAAGCAGAGCAGCTTGTACCGCTTTGCCCGTACGTTTGGTTATTCTATAGGTAATCAAACCTTTACCACCACGATTCTGAACCCGATATTCACTTAGATCAGTACTTTTACCGTATCCGTTTTCAGTGACAATTAACAACCTGCCGTCAGATTCAGTGGTGACCATACCGATCACGAAATCATCTTTGGCAAGTGTCATTCCTTTTACGCCCATTGTATTACGAGCAGTAGCACGAACATCACTCTGTTTGAAACGAATTGCTTTACCTTGATTAGTGGCAAGTATGACATCATCTTTATCTGCTACAAGTTTTACACCGACCAGTTCATCATCTTCACGTAAATTAATTGCAATTAAACCACCGCGGTGAATATTACGATAATCACGCAATTCGGTTTTCTTGATTAAACCGTTCTTGGTTGACATCAGTAAATAAACATCCTGGTCAAAAGTCTCAATCGGAATTAAATCTGATATCTCTTCATCTGCACTGAGACGTAACAAATTGACAATCGCCATTCCTCTTGCATATCGTCCGGCTTCAGGTACTTGATATCCTTTTAGATGATAGACATTGCCTTTGTTGGTAAAGAATAAAAGAATATCATGTGTTGAGGTTGTGAGGATTGTATCCGCAAAATCCTCATCCCTGGCTTGAATACCCGTAATTCCTCGACCACCGCGATGTTGAGCAGAATAAGTTTCAATCGAAGAACTCTTTATATAGCCTTTATTGGTCATAGTAATAACCAATTGTTCTTCCTCAATTAATGATTCATCATCAATATCTAATTGGAAATTATGTGCAGGATCTATGTATGTACGACGCTCATTGGCGTATCTTCTCTTAGTTGCCAACAGTTCATCGATAACGATTTCGTCTAAGAGTTTAGAGTCAGTCAGAATTTGATTGAAATAAGTAATTTTTTCTAGCAAATCAGCAGCCTCTTTTTCCAGCTTATCTCTCTCTAAACCGGACAGACGACCCAAACGCATATCTACTACATGTTGAGCTTGTTTTTCCGAAAGAGCGAAACGTTCAATTAAATTTCGTTTGGCATCAGCTTCGCTCTCCGAAGCTCTAATAATGCTGATTACTTCATCAATATGATCAATTGCCAGCTGCAAGCCTTCTACAATATGTTTTCTGGCTTCAGCTCTTTCCAAATCAAATTGAGTTCTACGTGTAATAACCTCGCGTCTGAAATCAATAAATTCCTGTAAGGCTTCAACTAAATTAACAATTTTCGGAACATAATTATTGTCTTGATCTTTGACCAAGGCTAACACATTTGCACTGAATGTATCTTGCATCTGTGTATGACGGTACAACTGATTTAAGACAACATTTGGTGTTGCATCCCGACGTAATTCAATCACAATCCTTACTTCTTGATTACGATCAGACTCATCTCGAATATCTGAAATTCCTTCAATTCGCTTATCTTTCATCAAATCGGCAATCCGTTCGATCAAACGAGCTTTATTTACGAGATAGGGTAACTCATGGACCACAATCCGATAACGTCCATTACGCATTTCTTCCGCTTCCGCTCGGGCTCGAACAACAATTCTGCCTCTGCCGGTACGATAAGCCGATCTGATTCCTGCATTACCCATGATTATTCCGGCAGTCGGAAAATCAGGTCCCGGAACAATCTCCATCAAATCATCCGGAGTTGCCTCGGGATGATTAATTAAATGAATTGTTGCATCAATCGTCTCACCCATATTATGCGGTGGAATATTAGTGGCCATTCCTACAGCAATACCGGTTGAACCATTAACTAATAAATTTGGGAAAGGTGCCGGTAAAACTTCCGGTTCCATATCGTGCTCATCAAAGTTAGGTTGAAAGTTGACCGTATCTTTATTGATATTGGTCATCATTTCACCGGATAGTCTAGTCAGACGAGCTTCAGTATATCGGTAAGCAGCCGGGGGGTCACCGTCGCGCGAGCCGAAATTACCATGACCTTCAACCATGGTGTGTCGCATCGAAAACGGTTGAGCTAAACGAACCAAGCTGTCATAAACCGCTGCATCACCATGTGGATGGAAACGTCCCAGCACATCACCTACTGTAGTAGCACACTTACGAAAAGATTTATCATGTGTGAAGCCTTGAGTATACATTGAATATAAAATGCGGCGATGAACCGGTTTTAAGCCGTCACGTACATCAGGAATTGCCCGATCGGTAATGACACTCATTGCATAATCAATGAATGCTTTCTTCATTTCCTGCTCCAAATCGCCAGGTATAATTAAATTGTCGGGGTTTTGAAACGCTGCATCTACTTCCGCTTCTCGCTGCTCTTGTAAAGTGCGAGCATCCTGCAGCTCATTGTTATTATTTTTATCTTCAGCCATGAAGCTGATTCCTCCTCGTTGAGCACTTGATTCATTATGGAAAGCCATCATTGATCAATGTGTCCTATTTTTTCTACTATATATTATACATATAGTTGAACAAAAAAACTTGTTATTACAATTAAAGATGCAAGAAGCCATTGGAATTGTTCCAATGGCTTCTTTTATGTATTAAATTCGGGGAGATTATGGGTAGTTTTTTTAAGTAAGATTTTTCAAATTCGATAGTTTTCTAAAGTTGTGAGATCTTCTAATATAATAGTGTGACTATCAGGTGTTGTTATATAACCCAAGTCTTTGAATTCTCCAATTTTACGAATCAATTGAGATTTATTGATCCCTGTCTTAGAATCAAGGATTTCACGATATGATTTGGAAAATTCTAGCTTGTACTTATTTTCTATTATTTCAGCATGGGCTTTTATCAAATTGAGCAAAGTAGTCGCTAAAAGAAAATTATTATTCTTTTCTAATACTCGCTGAAACTCAAGGTTGTCTTTATTATTTTCATTTCTGTATTTTCGATATATGGCAGCAAAATGTTTATTCGCATAAATCTCATATAATTTTGCTTCCGCACCGTCCATCTCTTGGAATTCTTGTAAGCGATATCTTTTTTTTAATTCTCGATATTTCTCTGCACCCATTGTATGATAGGGCAAAATCTCAATACGATCTACCAGATGAGCAATCGGTAATGCCAGTTCAACAAGCTTCTGCATCGACTCATCATCATTAGTCAATCCCGGTATCATAACATGACGTAACCAAATTTTTCCTTTAAAACCGTATTGTTCCAAACTATTAAGAAAATTTAGAAAAATCGAAATCTCAGCACCAACTAATTGTTCGAAAACAAAATAATTAAATGCTTTTATATCTAATAGCATTACATCAACATAGGGTAAAACATGTTCATAATATTTCTGTTGACCATAGCCTGATGTATCAAGCGCAATGTTGATACCATGCGATTTTAAGAGCGGCATTACCTCAGCCAAAAATTTTGCTTGTGCTAAGGGTTCACCACCCGAAAATGTTACGCCGCCTTCATCCCCATAATAACTCTTATATCGCAAAGCAGTTTTTAGAATGTCATCTGCAGTCATTCTTTCGCCACCCTCAAATGGCTGAGTGTCGGGATTATGGCAATAAGCGCAACGCAAAGGACAACCCTGAAGAAAGAATACCGTGCGAATGCCGGGTCCATCCACCAAGCCCATAGTCTCAATGGAATGAACCGCGACAGTCTGTGCTGATTCTCTAGATTTTCGATCAGTTTTTTTAACAGCTTTATTTAGCACGGATCTACCTCATACTTAAACCATTGAATGGAATGTACGTTTAATAACTTCTTCTTGATGCTCTTTGGACAATTGGATGAAGCGAACAGCATAGCCTGAAACTCTAATCGTTAAGTTAGGATACTTTTCAGGATTTTCCATAGCATCCATCAACAATTCACGATTTAATACATTAACATTGACGTGGAAGGCTTGTTGGTTGAAGTAGCCATCCATTATTCCGGTTAAGTTTTGTTTGCGTTCGTCCATATTTTTACCCAATGTTTCAGGAACAATTGAGAAGGTATTTGAAATACCGTCTTGGCAAACTTGGCAATAAGGGAGTTTAGCAACCGAATTAAGCGAAGCTAAAGCACCTGATGCGTCCCTACCATGCATTGGATTTGCACCCGGTGCAAACGGTTCTCCTGCAATACGACCATCAGGTGTAGTTCCGGTTTTCTTACCGTACACAACGTTAGAAGTTATCGTGAGTAGAGATAATGTATGCTCAGAATTTCTATATGTAGGAATACGTTTTAAAGCTTCGGCAAAGTATTCGGTTATTTCAACCGCAATTGAATCAACTCGGTCATCATCATTACCAAATTTGGGGAAGTCACCTTCGATTGCAAAATCTACAGCTATACCTTGATCATTTCTGATCGGTTTAACTTTTGCATATTTAATTGCTGATAATGAGTCCGCAACAATTGAGATACCTGCAATACCGAAAGCCATATAGCGATGTACTGTCGGATCATGCAAAGCCATCTGACCGGCCTCATAAGCATATTTGTCATGCATATAGTGAATTGTGTTCATCGTATTCACATAGAGATCAGCTAATTTATTCATGACTGTTTTATAATCAGCCAGCACAGTGTCATAATCCAATACTTCTTGTTCATTCATTGCAATCTCGTGAATGACTTCAAGCGGTTTATCACTATTCTTCTCGGTTCTTTTTTCGTCTTTGCCACCATTGATTGCATAAAGCAAAGCTTTTGCTAAGTTTGCTCTAGCACCGAAGAATTGCATCTCTTTACCTATTGTCATTGCTGAAACACAACAAGCAATCGCATAATCATCGCCGTAAATCTCACGCATCAGATCATCATTTTCATATTGGATAGCTCCGGTTTTAATGCTCATTTTCGAGCAATAGTTTTTGAAGTTTTCCGGTAAATCTTCTGACCAGAGAACTGTCATATTAGGCTCAGGAGAAGTATCAATATTGTCCAAGCTATGTAAGAAGCGATATGTTGTTTTGGTAACCAGAGGACGTCCGTCAACTCCAACACCACCGATTGACTCTGTCACCCAAGTTGGATCTCCGGCAAATAATTCATCATATTCCGGTGTACGTAAGTGACGAACCAAGCGAAGTTTAATGATAAACTGGTCAATCAGTTCTTGAGCTCTAACTTCATCAATCAAACCCAGTTTCAGATCACGTTCCAGGTAAATATCCAGGAAAACAGTATTTCTACCAATCGACATTGCAGCTCCGTTATTTTCTTTAACTGCTGCTAAATAACCAAAATAAAGCCATTGTACAGCTTCTTGAGCATTTTCTGCAGGGCGTCCAATATCACAACCATATTTGGCTGCCATTGATTTCATCTGATCAAAAGCTCTGATCTGTTCAGAGAATTCTTCGCGTTTGCGAATATTTTCTTCATTTGCAGGCGCTGACTCTAATGCCGTTTTATCAAGCATGCGTTGTTCTTTTAAGAAATCAGTACCATAAAGCGCTACTCTGCGGTAATCGCCAATGATTCTACCGCGACCGTAAGCATCAGGTAATCCGGTTAAAAGACCGACTGTACGTGCTTTGCGCATATCGCTTGTATAAGCATCGAAAACGCCCTGATTATGACTCTTACGATATAAGTTAAAACTCTCGGACAAACTCTTGTCCATTTCAAGATCATAAGCTGCCAATGAGTTTTCAACCATACGAAAACCACCATAAGGATTCATAATTCTCTTTAATGGTTGATCGGCTTGCAAGCCTACGATTAATTCTTTATCTTTATCCAAATATCCCGGACCGAAGTTATCTATGCCACTGAATTTTTCCAGGTCAACATTAATTTGTCCTGTCTTTATTTCATCTTGGATCAATCCGTTAGCCTGATCCCATAGAAAAGATGTATCCGAACTGGGCTCTGTTAAAAAATCTTCATCGCCTTCATAGGGTGTATAATTTTTTTGGATGAAATCCCTCACATTTACAGTTGTGGTCCATTCACCTGTTTGAAAATTTTCCCAAGCTGTTTTCATAATAAACATATCCTTTCATTAATCAAAAATATTAAACTGTCTACTAACTAAACTTTTTTAGTTCAATTGTAGATTAAAGGATATTAGGAATTTGTTCAGTGATTCAGATCACTATTATTATTTTTTTAAAATATTTATAGAGGATTATTTTTGGGAGTTCCGGCTTTTCTGGGAAACCTTTTTGGTGTTTGTGAAATTTTTTGAATAATTATCAAACTGCGTTCGGCTTTACTTACCGGCAGGGTAAATTCTCTCACATCTGCCAGATCACCGCCTAAAACACTGATAGCTTGTTCTGCTTGATCTAGTTCAGATCCGATCGGTCCTTTCATTGCTATGAAAAAGCCATTTAATTTCACAAAGGGTAAACAATATTCAGCCAGGACGTTTAACGGAGCAACCGCTCTTGCCGTGGCAATATCAAATTTTTCACGCAGTTTAGGATCTTTTGCCGCATCTTCAGCTCTGGCATGGACTGTTTTAGCGTGATCTGTTAAATATAATCTCTTTAAACATTGGTCCAGAAAGTCCAGGCGTTTCTTAGTTGCATCTAATAAACATAACCTTATTTCCGGTCTGGCTATTTTCAAAGGTATGCCGGGCAAACCCGCTCCTGTACCGACATCAATCAGATCAAGATCAAAATAATCCGGCAAAACATCAAGCAAAGTCAAGCTGTCAAATAAATGGAGTTCTGCAACCTCAGCTGGTTCAGTAATCGCAGTTAAGTTCATAACTTTATTTTTTGTAAGCAAATCAGAAAAATAAAGAGTAAATCTTTGCAATGTTTCTTCAGAAAAATCAAACTCGCTATAAGTCAAGATGTTTTTGATCTCTGTATATAGTTCTGATTTAATTTGTTCTGTCATATAAGTTTCCTCAATTTGCTTTTATTTTTTCAACAAGATTTGTCAAAACTAATCTAAACTGTCTGCTCTTCTTAGATGTTCTTCAAGTGCGACAATTAAGACCGAAATATCAGCAGGTGAAACACCCGAAATTCTCGCAGCTTGCCCTAAAGACAAAGGTCTCAACTCAGTTAGTTTTTGCCTGGCCTCTTCTCGCAAACCTGAAATCTCTGAATAGTTAAAATTCTCCGGCAAAAGACGTTTCTCCATTTTTTTGAAACGTTCAATTCGTTCTTGTTCAACTTTAATATAGCCTTCATATTTTATTTCTACTTCAACACTATAGCTATCAGCTTGATTAAGTTGAGGCCTCTTGGGATCAACCGGCTCCAGATCGGAATAGCTGAGCTCCGGTCTACGTAATAGTTCAGCAAGACTGACATTACCGGTTTTAACAGCACTATTTTTCTTTTGCAAGATTTCAGCCAAAGCCCCTTGATAAGGTATCCGAGTCTTAGCCAAACGTTCAATCTCAGAATCAATCCTGTTCATTTTTGCTTTAAACTTTTGATAACGTTGTTCCGGAATCAAGCCTATTTGATAACCTATTTCAGTCAAACGTCGATCCGCATTGTCTTGGCGCAAGATCAAACGATATTCTGCACGGCTGGTCATCATGCGATAAGGCTCATTAGTTCCCTTGGTCACCAGATCATCAATCAGAACACCAATATAGGCATCAGAACGTTGCAAAATAATTGGCTCTTTATTCTCTATTGCTCGGGCAGCGTTAACTCCCGCTATTAAACCCATGCCGGCTGCTTCTTCATAGCCTGATGAACCGTTGACTTGACCTGCAAAATATAAATTATCGACCAATTTTGATTCAAGCGACAAGTTTAGAGAAGTTGGATCAATTAAATCATATTCAATTGCATAACCAATCCGCAAAATTTCAGCATTTTCTAAACCGGAAATAGTTTTGAGCATTTCGTATTGCACATCTTGCGGCATAGAACTTGATAGACCCGCTGCATAGTACTCTTCCGTTCCCAAACCCGTCGGTTCAAGAAAAACATGATGTCTTTCATGATGAGGAAATTTTACATATTTATCTTCAAGTGACGGACAATAACGTGGTCCCGGACCTTTAATTACACCACTGTATAATGGTGACCGATCGATATTGTCCATAAACAATTCTTGAGTTTCTTTACTGGTCCAAGTCATATAACAAGGTAATTCCGCTTTGGTCTTCCATTCCGGGTCTTCATCATTTTCAAAACTGAAAGGTAAAGAGACCGGATCATTACCCTGAACTTCACATTTATCATAATCTATCGAACGCCCGTTGATTCTGACCGGGGTACCAGTTTTAAATCTTGCTAAGGGAATTTTCAATTCTTTCAAAGTTGAGCTTAAGCCTATTGCAGGGGATAAGCCGTCGGGACCGCTATCATAAATTGCATCACCGATAATGACCTTACTGTCCAGGAAAGTACCGGTAGCAATGATTGTCTTTTTTGCTTTATAATACATTCCGTCTTTGGCGATAGCACCCAGAACTTCCGGGTTATTTGCAGAATCCGTCTGATCATAAATCAGGTCAACAATTTCAGCCTGAATTAAAAATAAATTTTCTTCTAATTCCAGACGATGTTTAATTTCTGCTTGATATGCTTTGCGATCAATCTGGGCTCTGGAAGAAATCACGGCAGGTCCTTTGGAAGAATTTAACAAACGAAATTGAATCGTATGACAATCTGCTGCTTTACCCATTTCTCCACCTAAAGCATCAATTTCACGCACTAATTGTCCTTTAGCTGTGCCTCCAATATTTGGATTGCATGGCAAATTAGCAATGCTTTCCAAAGTCATAGTAAATAAAGCCGTTTTAAATCCTAACCGTGCTGCCGCAAAAGCAGCTTCAGATCCGGCATGTCCCGCACCCACAACAATTACGTCATAATCGCCCGCATACCATTGATTTTCTTTTATATCTCTAATTTTCATAATGCTAACTTTTTATTCTATGAATCTGATTATAAATTAATACTTATTATCTTATTTTCCTACACAAAATTCTGAAAAGATCGTTTCAATTAATTCTTCAGATACTTGATCGCCCGTAAGTTCAGCCAACTCTTCAGCAGCTGCCTGTAATAAGCCAGAAATCAGATCTAAATGAATCGCTTGTGCAAATCCGTCTTCAGCCTGTCTAACCCGGTCTAAAGTCTTTTGCAAAATCTGACGATGACGAAAATGGGTAATCATAATTGAATCGCTTTCAGCATCTCCCAAACTTTCAAAAAAGTCTAAAATGTACTTTTTTAAAGATTCAGCTTTTTGATCTTCAAATTTAGAAAAATCAACGATATCTAAATCCTGATCCAACTTTGTCAAATTTTGTTCCAACCAATTCAATAATTTTTGATGATCAGGTAGATCTTGTTTACCGGCAACCAAAACAATTTGTTTTTGTTGTTCAATTAAATTCTCAACTTCCGCCAGATCTTCTTGCCAAAGTTCTTCATCTTCAGGTGAAAACAAATAGATGATTAAATCTGCTTGTGCAATTGCTTGATAAGCACGTGCTATACCTTCTTTCTCCACCACATCTTCTGTAGTTCGAAGACCGGCGGTATCGGTTAAATGCACGGATAAGCCCTCTAATGTGATATGTGCTTCAATAATATCTCTGGTTGTACCCGGAATTGAAGTTACGATGGCTTTTTCTTGACCTAAAATTACATTGAGCAATGAAGATTTTCCTACATTAGGTCTCCCCGCTATAACAACATGCAATCCTTCCCGAACGATTCTGCCCTGGGCAAAACTTGAAACAGCACTGTTAAGTGTCTTTTCAATCTGCTTAATTTCGGCTAGAATTTTCTGTCTTTGCTCCGGCGTATCTTTGTTTTCCGGGAATTCTATGATCATCTCCATTTGAGCTAGAATTTGATAAAGATTTTCCCGGATTGATTTTATCTCTTCTGAAATTCTGCCACGCAATTGCTGTAATGCTACTTGATTTTGCCGACTTGATTCAGCAGAAATCATGTCCATTACGCCTTCAGCTTCCGCTAAATCCAATTTACCGTTTATAAATGCTCGACGCGAAAATTCTCCGGGACCTGCAGGCATTGCTCCTTGATCGAAAAGACTCTCCAATATAGCCTGTTTAATATATTGACCGCCATGACAGGATATTTCATACATATCTTCTCCTGTGTAGGAATTTGGGGCCGCAAAATGTGTTAATACAACTTGGTCTATAATTTTCTTTTGATCTGCAGAATACCAATAACCGACACCGACTGTGTAAGGTTCCATTTGGGAAGCAGGTTTAAATCTTTTGCTAAGCGGTTTAAATAAATGATCACAAATTTCAGCGGAATCTGAACCGCTTAATCTAATCACAGCTATGCCGCTTATTCCTGCCGGTGTAGAAACAGCGGCAATGGTTGCCGCTGTTGAATGCTTTATCATATCTTTTTTTTGCATTTTACTCTTTAATATTATTCATTCTCAGGAGCGATCACCACACAACGTTCGGGTTCTTTTCCTTCGCTATAAGTTTTTACTCCTTCATAATCCTGTAAAGCAATATGAACCTGTCTGCGCTCTGCGGGAGACATCGGTTTTAAGGTGTATCTTTTTCCGGTACGTAATACACGATCAGCGGAACGTCTTGCATTTTGAGCCATGTTTTTAATTCTCCGCTCACGATAGCCGCCAATATCCAAAGATACTCTGGTATATTCTTCCCGGTCTTTATTTACAGCTAAAATTGTTAAATATTGCAATGCGTCGAGTGTCTCACCTCTACGACCGATAGCTGCGCCTACATTATCACCGATAATATTGAGGTGCAATGTACCTTCTTCATCAAAATAAGAAGACATTTTCCCATGGATACTCAAACTTTGCATAACTGTTGCAACAAATTTCACAGCAGATTGTTCAATCTCTTCTTGCTCTGCCAAATTGACTTCCGGATCAACTGTTTGAGTTTGTTCTTTATCATTTACAGCTTGTTTCGCTTGAGCGGTTTCCACAACTTCTGTTGATTCCGAAACAGAAATACGAACAATTGCATCCTTACGACCAAAACCGAATAAGCCTCCGCTGTCACCTTCTTCTAATACTTCAATCTGCACTTCTGTTTGTGAAACGCCAAGCTCCGCTAGACCTTTTTCTACAGCGTCGTCCACAGTTCGTGCTGAAACTTCTATTGTTTGTGTCATCTTACACTTCTCCTTTTGTTATAACTCTCGTTGTTCTCTTCCAAAGCAAGTCTGAATGGTTTGGTATAGAAATAGTAAATGAATAGAGATTGCAGGATTGCCATAAAGCTATTCACAACCCAATAAACACCCATCGCTGAAGGTAAAGCAAAAATTGTCCAAATCATGATTACGATCATGAACACATTCATCCCCTTCATCATACCGGGATTTGCCTGATCCTGTTGAGCTTGATCTGCTTTAGCAGGATTTTGTTTTACCCGCTCAATCTCTGCTTTATCAATTTCTTTTGCTTGGGAAACTTTTCTAGTCAAGATCATTTGAATAATCATCGCGATGATTGTCAAAACAGGTAAGATTAAAAGTGGCAAATATATACGCCAATTATCACCAAATACATCAGCCGGACGCCAAGATGGTGTCATTCCCAAATTAAGTCCGAAAAAATCCAAATCGATCAATTGGTCTAATTTTAAATAGCCTTTCTCGACTACATCACCTAAAGCGCTGGAGTTGCTTTGTAAAATAGAAATGATCGGGATATCGGAACGCACAATTAATTTTTGAGCAGCTTCACTGACTAAGTTGTTATTGGTTAAATATTCACCAATTGCTGCAATATTTTCAGTACTTACTCCACCAATGTAGTGCAAGGGCATCTGAAATATCCTGAAAACAGGAAGTATTAATACTAAACGCAAAATCGACGGTAAACAACCCGAGGTAAGGGAAACACCATTCTTCTTAAATAATTCGGATTGTAATTGTTGTTGCATTTGTTGATCATCGGGATACATACGTTTGATCTCATTAATCTCGTCTTGCAAACCTTGTTGCTTCAACATTCCTTTTTGAGATTTTATTCCAAATGGAATCAAAATAACATTAAGGAAAATTGTAAAGACGATGATGACTATGCCATAGTTTTCCAACCAAGCATACATATTTCTCAGAATCCAACCGAATAAGTTATAGAGTGGATCCATGAGTCCCATCATCACAGGTAGAGTTGGCATTAATATACTCCTTTAAGTATCTATATAGTAATCTTTATTTTATTAATCTTTACTTTCTTTATCCCTTGTCGGTACGGGATCATAGCCGCCCCGACTAAATGGATTACATCTCAGTATACGCCAGATCGCAAGAAATATTCCTCTAAAAAATCCCCATATTTGTATTGCTTCTATAGCATATTGTGAACACGTGGGATAATATTTACAGCTCGGTGGCTTAAAAGGTGAAACTCTTCTCTGATAAAGCTTTATTAGTTTTATTGCCCATCTGCCCAACATAATTCAGACTTCACTTTTTTATAAATCCGCCTGAGGACAATAAATCTTGGCATCTCTGATCAATTTGTTCCACGAAGTCAACAGCTTATGGTAATTTGTCACTTGGGCAGAAAATCTACCTACTAAAACCAAGTCATATCCGGTACATATTACATGTTCATTCGCTCGATATACTTCACGTAGCCAACGCTTCACCTGATTTCGTCTGACACTTCCCTTGACCTGTCTGGAAACGGTTATTCCCAACATTATGCGATCATCATTACGTGGTCGAACATAGAGTGTGAGATGTTTAGTATTGTAGTATTTGCCTTTACGGAATACTCGATCAAATTCATAATTCATCTTCAGCATCTCTGTTCGCTTCATGCTGATCACCTTATACAATATTTTTACATAAATTTATTAAAATTAAAGTATGTAAATATGAAAAAACTTAGGCATTATTAGCTTGTAAGTTTTTTTCTACCTTTGTTACGTCTGCGTCTAAGTACTTTTCTACCGCCAGCGGAACTCATGCGTTTACGGAAACCATGAACTCTTTTACGTTTACGTTTTTTGGGCTGATATGTTCTTTTTGGCACTTTCATCACCTCCCAAAGTATTGTTATTTCAGTATTTTTCCTGAATCTTCAGCTTTAAGATTATACAATTTGAATCTATTCAAGTCAAATAAACTACACTTTGCTTGACCGGATTATTTATATTTTAATACGGTTAATTTCTTTGATATCTAAAAGTATTTCTTTTTCAATTCTTAAGTTGTCTTTACGCACATCTTCTGCCGTTTCAACTACCTCTATATCTGTTATTCTTGCAGGCTTACGTCTCTTTTTATATTTTCTTTTAGGCTTTTTATAGTTTTGTTTGGTCTGTTGTTGTGCTTTTTTATTTTGTTTATTATGTGTTTGACCATTTTTTCTTTTTGCTTTGGTCTGGACATTCTTAACTTGGGTTAAATCCTCTTCTGCCCCGAAAGTATATTGTTTAACCTCTGTAGCAGGAGTATTCGTAAGATTATCCTCTTTTCTTTCTTTATTATTCATGTTTTCACCTTTTATTCCTTAATCGAAAAAACTCTTTTTCCATTTTCAGTTGTAGTTTTTGCAATAATAGCGATATCTTGAGCACGTAATTTGGCAATTTCTTCACCTATATAAGGTAAATAAGATGATTCATTACGTTTGCCTCGTTTGGGTTCCGGGGTTAAATAAGGTGCATCAGTTTCAATTAATAATTTTTCTAAAGGAATCTTTGTAGCAATTTCTTTTGATTTCCTGGCATTTTTGAAGGTTACCGGCCCGTCAAGACCGATTGTGAATCCCATTGCCATTAAGAGCTGAGCACTTTCCCAGCTACCTGAAAAACAATGTGCTACTCCTGGTTCCTTCTGTAAAAATCCTTGTTCGTATGCCCAGCGCAGCATTTCATAACTTGCTTGGAAAGCTTCTCGTTCATGAATAATTACTGGTAATTGTAACTCATAAGCCAACAACAATTGCTCTCGGTAAACCTGTTTTTGCACATTGCGCGGCGATAAATCCCGATAATGGTCAAGACCAATCTCACCAACTGCAACAATTGGATTAGCACGTCCAAGTTTCTTAGCTCTGGTCGCAGTTTTTTGATAAAGATTCTTCAACTTTTGAGCTGAGTTGGCATTCCATCTTTTTGAATCGTGTGGATGAAAACCAATCGAACAGTATACATGGTCGTATTCCAACGCAAGCTCAACTGCTTGTCTTGAATCTTCCAGATAAGATGTTGCTAATAGAATATAATCTACACCTGTTTTCTTTGCTCTGGCAAAGACCTGAGCTCGATCTTTAGAAAAAGCTTTATCCTGCAAATGAACATGTGTATCAAACCAAGTCAGTTTAGCCAATTTCAGCACCTGCCTCCACAGCTTGATCTACAATCAATAATTTCAAACTTCCGTCCGAGTTCTCAGCTGAAAGCAACATCCCGTGAGATTCTATACCCATTATTTTTCGCGGTTCCAGATTAGCGATCAAAGCAACATTTTTACCAATCAACTCTGCCGGGTCATAATATTCGGCAATTCCTGAAACAATTGTTCTTTGCTCCGAACCTAAATCAATCTTAAATTGTAACAAACGATCCGCTTTTTCTACTTTGATACATTCCTTTACTCTACCGACTCGCAAATCCATGGTCATGAACCTTTCAAATTCAACATTTTCTTTGAAAGGTTTGGTATTTGTTTCTAGACTGGAACTTAATTCAGCGTCTAATTCTGCTGAAAGTTCTTTAAACTTGGTCATGTTTTCAGCTTCATCTATTCTTGGGAAAAGCGGTGCAATTTTATTGACCACAATGTTGCGCGGATATAAACCGAATTCTTCTGCCATTTTCCAAGTGATATTACAATCATCGCAGTAAGAAAGATCACAACCTAATCCTTCGAATATTTTGTCAGCGGTTTGCGGCATAAATGGCGCAATAAGGATAGCAATTCTCTGCAATGTATCTGCTAAAGTGTAGAGAACCTCAGCCAGTCGATCTTGCTTATCCTCTTCTTTGGCAAGAACCCAAGGCATAGTTTGATCGATATATTTATTACAACGACCAACCAATTTCCAGATTGAAGCTAATGCATCAGATAAAAATAATTTAGAGAAATCGTCCTCAACTTCTTGGTAAACTTGGAAGGCAAGATCTCTAACTTCCTGATCAATCGGTTCAGATTTACCTTGAGGTAGTCCTCCCGGAAAATACTTTTCAATCATACTGATTGTTCTGGATAAAAGATTGCCTAAATCATTAGCCAAGTCACTATTGGTACGACTGATAATAGCTTCATTTGAAAAATTACCGTCCGAACCAAAAGCAATTTCACGCAATAGGAAATAACGTACTGCATCTACACTATATAAATCACTTAAGACAACGGGATCTACAATGTAGCGCTCTTCACTATCACTCAGTTTTGATTTGGAAAGTTTGCCACCTTTCATCAAAAGCCAACCATGGCCGAAAACTTGCTTCGGCAATTCAACGCCTAAGGCTAAGAGAATAATCGGCCAGATTATCGTGTGGAATCTGACAATATCCTTGCCTACTAGATGAATATCTGCCGGCCAGAATTTTTTCAGCTGCTCCGTTTCTGAGGGATAACCTAAAGCTGTTATATAATTACAAACAGCATCAAACCAAACATAGATAACATGTTTATCATTAAAGGGAACCGGAACACCCCAAGCAAAAGAAGTTCTCGATACTGCCAGATCGTCTAAACCCGGCTTCAAAAAGTTGTTGACCATTTCTTTTGCTCTACCGGCAGGTTGTATAAAATCGGGATGACTTTCAATATGTTCTAAAAGTTGATCCTGATATTTCGACATTCTAAAGAAATAAGATTCTTCTTTCATCTTGTGAACATCCCGTCCACAATCCGGACAGTTTCCATCTACAAGCTGTGAATCCGTCCAAAAAGACTCGCAAGGAGTACAATAGTTTCCTTCATATTCATCTAAATAAATATCTCCCTGCTCATATAATTTGGTGAAAATATTTTGCACCGCTTTTATATGGAAATCATCTGTAGTTCTAATAAATTGATCATAAGAGATATCAAGAAGTTTCCAAAGATCTTTAATTCCTACAACCATTTGATCCACATATTCTTGAGGCTCAAGTCCTTGTTCCGCAGCAGCTTCTTGCAGTTTTTGTCCATGCTCATCGGTACCGGTAAGAAACATTACTTCTTCGCCTTTCAATCTGTGATAGCGGGCTATTGCATCTGCAGCTACCGTTGTATATGAATTACCGATAGTTAATCTTCCACTGGGATAATAAATCGGTGTAGTAATATAAAAAGTTTCTTTAGTCACTGGGACCTCCTAATTTATAGAATTAATAAGCTTTGCTTAAATTGTTAATTTTCATTCGCAACTTCATATTATATGATATTTTTGCTCTTTCCCGCAATCAGCAACATCTCACGCAAAACTTTGCAGGCTGCAGCAGTGGAAATACCACTAGGATCAACTTCCGGACAAAGCTCCACAAGATCAAAGCCGACAATATTCAAATCCTGTAAAGTAAATAGTTCGGACAATAATTCTTTAAAGGTGACACCACCCGGTTCCGGTGTTCCCGTACCCGGGAAAAATGCCGGATCAAGAACATCCAAATCTAGCGTGACGTAGACAGGTTTATTTTGCAGTTTATCTTTCAGCTTGGACATTCCTTTTAAGTCAAAAGGATTAAAATTTAAGTTTTGTTCAGCAAATTCAAATTCTTCACGCATACCTGATCTAATACCATAGGCATGAATACGATCTGTGCCTAATAAATTGTAGCAATGCTTGATCACTGTAGCATGAGATAATTTTTCACCTAAATATTCATCTCTTAAGTCTGTGTGGGCATCAAGCTGAACCAACTGTAAATCGGAATATTTCTCATTCATTACTTCTACTGCACCTAAGGTTAATAAATGCTCCCCGCCAATCATGATCGGCATTTTGTTTTGTTCCAAAATATATTCTGTCTGTTGATAAACCAAATCTAAGACTTTACGAGCATTGCCGAAAGGACAGATTAAATCTCCTAAATCAGCAACCTTGAGATCTGCTAAATCCAGATTTTGATCAGGACTATAAGTTTCAAGATTAATTGATTCCAGACGCATCCTTGCCGGAGCAAATCGAGTTCCCGGTTTATTGGAAGTTGTACAATCAAACGGAACTCCAAAAATAGCCATCTCTGCTTGGTCAATTTGATAAGGGTAGGCAAAAAATCTAGTGTGCTCTGCCAGCATGGAATACCTCGCTTTAAATTTTATCGATCAATTTTAAGACATAATTCGGCAAAGCAAAACTTCCCCGATGTAAATCCAAATTATAATAAAAAGTTTCAAGATCTAAAGCAGACCATTGTTCTACTTGTAAATCCCTGAGCGGATCATATTTTTTGGAAAGAAAACCGAACAACCAATGTCCGGAAGGGTAAGTCGGAATATGAGCTTGATATAGCTTGTCAATCGGAAAAATACTTATTGTTTTTTCATAAATTGATTTTACTTCACGTGCATCTGATTTGTAATAAGGACTTTCATGTTGATTAACCAGCACACCATCTTCTCTTAAAATATCATAGCAATTGCCATAAAACTCTCGTGTAAACAGACTCTCTCCCGGTCCAAAAGGATCCGTAGAATCAACAAGGATTAAATCATATTTTTTCTGAGTTGAGCGGACATATTTTAAACCGTCGGCAATCATCAGATTAAACCTGGGATCCAGAAAATTTCCGGCAACTTTAGGAAAATATTCTTGGGCAACATCCGGGACCATTGAATCAATTTCCACCATATCAATTGTAGCAAGCGTTTTATAGCGGGTTAACTCGCGTAAAGCTCCACCATCTCCTCCACCGATAATCAACACATCTTGGGCATTGGTGTGTACTGCAAGCGGGACATGAACAATCATTTCATGATAGATCTGTTCATCTTTTTCTGTGAGCATAATGCGATCATCCATTACCAGCACCCGACCAAAATCCTTAGTCTCAAATACTTCTATTTTCTGGAATTTGCTTTTTGCTGAATAAATCTGTTGAACTTTAAATGTAAAATTTACGTCCGATGTATAGCTTTCACTAAACCAAGTAGTCATAGAATCCTCTCTTGCATTATAGGCTATTCTTGATCAAGAACATTTAGCTTTTCAATTGCCAAATCTTCTGCCCCGGTCATAGAACTTCCTTTGGCTTTTGCATAATGAATATATTCCAACACTTGAGAAGTTACTTCTTCGCCAGGCGCCAAAATGGGAATACCGGGTGGATAGCACATTACAAACTCGGTGCAAACTTTTCCTAAAGTCTGATCAAGTGGAATTTGTTTGGCTTTAGCATAAAACGCTTGGCCGGGGGACATCACAACCTTGGGTTTAATATATTCGTTGACCGACAGGTGATCTTCAGTTTTACCAAAACGTCTTTTTATATCTGCCAAAGCGGCCAATAAACGTTCTATCGCTACCGGTCTGTCTCCAATTGAAAGAATTGCTAAAATATTGCTCAAATCTCCGAATTCAACTTGAATCTGATATTCATCGCGTAATATGTCATAGACTTCTATTCCGGCAAGTCCCATGGATCTTGTATGAATGGATAGTTTCGTTTGATCAAAATCGTAAAAAGAATCCCCATTTATTTCTGAGTTGCCAAAAGCATAAAATCCGCCAATATGATTGATTTCTCTACGGGCATAATTGGCATATTCTAAAACTCTCTGATAAATCTTCTCACCTTGCAGAGCTAAATATCTTCTGGTTATATCAAGTGAAGACAATAGCAAATAGGAAGAACTGGTGGTCAGAGTCAAATTAATAATCTGCCTGATATAGCCCAGGTCGTCTGCCATATTGGGTCCGGTCAACAAAATTGAACTCTGGGTCAATGAGCCTCCGGTCTTATGAGTACTGATCGCCGCCATATCAGCCCCTGCATCCATAGCTGAAAGCGGAGCTTTTTGCTCAAAATAAAAATGAGTCCCATGTGCTTCATCTACCAGCACCTTCAGCTCAGCTTGATGTGCCATTTCTACTATAGCTTTCAGATTAGGACAGATACCATAATAAGTAGGATTATTGACTAAGATTGCTTTAGCGTCAGGATTTTCCTCGATTGCCTTGTTCACATGCTCCAGAGACATGCCGAGCGGAATACCCAAATTCTCGTCTACACCCGGATCCACATAAACAGGAATAGCTCTGGATAAGATCAAAGCATAAATTGCTGAGCGGTGAACATTGCGCGGCATGATAATTTTTTCACCTGGATTAACAGTCGAGAGTACCATTGCTTGCACAGCTGATGTTGTACCATTAGTCATAAAGAATGCAGAATCAGCGCCAAATGCGTCAGCCGCCAATTTTTGAGCCTCTTTAATCACTCCAACCGGATGAATCAGATTATCTAACATGCTCATTGAATTGACATCTACCGACATCGCATCTCTGCCCAAAAATTCAGTCAGTTCGGGATTTCCTCTACCTTGTTTATGTCCCGGAACATCGAAGGAAACCATTCTTTTTTTGCGATATTGTTTAAGAGCTTCGTATAAAGGTGCTTGATCCTGGTCTAACTTAAATTTTCTAGTCATAGATATTCATTCCACTATAAATTTCAATCATCTCTTTTTTCAAAGATTTATAAATTGATTGTTTCTTTTCGGCAGACAATTGTTCATAGTCTTGATTAAATAAATAATGCGGCAAATCAATATCTTTTATCTTCATCTTAGTATGGTAAAGATTTGCCTGATAGACATTGATATCCGTGGCATCATATGCGTCTAATGTCTGATCGTCAATGTAATCTTGAATCGAAGAAATATCATGATCGATAAATATTTTTTTACCGTCTTGATCTCTGGTAAAACCGCGCACACGATAATCCAAAGTCATAATATCCGATTCAAATTGTGAAATTAAATAATCTAAAGCATTGAGCGGCGAAACTCTGCCACAAGTTGCAACATCAATATCAACTCTGAAAGTTGAAATGTCTTTATTGGGATGACTTTCCGGAAAGGTATGTACTGTGAGATGACTTTTATCTAAATGAGCATGGATTGTATTACGCTTATCTAAATTGCCCAAATTATTTGAGCTGTCAACCAAATGCGGCTCCAATTCATCTTCCGCAATTAATACATTAACTGAAGCACCTAAAGGCTCATAATCTTGTTTAGAAAGATTCAAAACATGAGCACCAATCATTTCTGAGACTTTCATTAAAATGGCAGTCAAACGGTCGGAATTATATTGTTCGTCTATATACGCAGTGTAATCAGCTTTTTCTTGTTTCGAAGCTGCATAGCAGACGTCGTAAATATTAAAACTTAAACTCTTTGTAAGATTATTAAATCCATATAGTGAAATCTTTTCGGGCAATATTTCTTCCTCCAAATTAAATTAATCTGAAATCTTAACTAAATTGTATTGTTCTTATCTTATCATGTTTATTTATTGCGAGAAATATTTCTGGTCAATTCCAAAATTGGATCCATCACAAAATCTCTTTCTCTATGATAAGGATGTGGAATAATTAACTGTGGATGATTAAGCTCAAGATCTCCGAAAAAAATAATGTCAATATCGATTAAACGTGGACCCCATTTTTCAATCCTGCTTCTACCCATTTTATTTTCAATTTTTTGACACTCGGCTAACAATTCAAAAGGTGTCCCGGTATAATTGAACTCAACTGCAGCGTTAACAAAATCAGGTTGATCCGTCTTACCCCAAGGTTTTGTAGCAATGTAGCTTGAACATCTGAAATGAGTGATCCCTGAAATATCCTGTAAATATTCAACCGCATCATCAAGCTGTTTTAGAGGATCCCCTAAGTTACTGCCTAAACTTAAATATACTAAATTATTACGTTTTCTTTTTTGCCTGACAGCCATATAAGAGAAATCGCCATCTATAGGTGCTTGTGGCTTTTTTAAAGTCAAATCGACAGCGTTTATTCTCTGGTCAAAAGCTAAAACCTGCTCAATAATTTCATTGCAAGCAAATTCTAATAAATCAACTTTAGCTTTGGCAAAATAATCTTCCAATAATTGAAAGATTTCCCCATAATTGACGGTTTTTTCCAGATTGTCCTGTTTTGCAGCCTCTATAAAACCTAAGTCTAAAATCAGATCCACAACAAAGGCTTGTCCCTGCTCTTTTTCAAAATCAAATACCCCGATATGCGAGTAATATTTAAGATCTTTTAAGATAATTTGATGCATTGCTTACCTCTTTTCATAGTACATATAATTCAATACTGTTTGATTTAATTCGGAGTTAGCCGTAAATTCACCATATTTAACTTCCTGAATTTGCCATTTCAAACTTAGATCCTGATCAGAAAGAACTTTGCAAATACTGAGATGTTTGCCGGAAAGAAATAAGTCACCTATAGCACATTGTTTAACTATATGCCGGGCCATATTCTTAGTCAATAGTTCAGGCATCTGCCCTTCCTCTGATAGTTGATTAATCTCCTCAATTATCTGGGAAGTCTTCTCTTCCGGATTATCCTTAATTAGATAAGCAAAATTCAAAACACAGATCATAGGCAGAGTGTGACATTTACAAAATGAAACGAATTTGTATTTTGTTATTACTCTAAGTTCTTGAGTTTGAATAATTTCATCATTTGTTTTTTCAAATATTGTTAAAGAATGTTCCCTAGGAATACCGACTTGATTTACAATTGTAGATTGTCTGAAATCGGATTTAACAGAATTCTCTTTGAATACCGGCTCAGCCTCAGAAGTTTTTGTTAGAGAATTCAGCTCCTTGATATTTGTTTTGTTCTTCTGCCCGGACATAAAACCATTTCCATTTAAGGCAGATTCAATTTTCAGAGCTATTTCTTTTGATATTTTTCGTAATACTCTCTTGCGATCACTTGTCTTTATATTTTCTAGAGGTTTGCCGGCTAACAAGCTGATATAAATTAAGGCCAAAGCATATTCATGGTGATTTTTTGTCAGATAAGTACCCATAATTTCATTTGAACAAAATTTAGGTGTTAAGCCTATTTGTTTTAGTTCCTGCCAAGGAATCTGATTTAATTTGTTAACTGTAACATGCTCAAAATCTATTAAACTGATTAAGCCGGTTTGGTCAATGAGAATATGTTGTGGTTTTAAGTCTAAAAAAAACCAATTTAGGCCGGTGATTATTTTCAATTTTTGGATCAATTGCAAAATATTAGTTAAGGCTTGATTGATTTCAGCCGGACTAAGTTCCACCTGATCTATTCTATAGCCATCAACCCACGAAAATACCAGATATGTATTTGACTGATAACTAGTCTCTCCTAAAATATATGGAATCCCCTGCATTTTAATTTCAAAAAGATAACGTAATACTTGATTATCTAAAAAATCTTTCTTTGGTTTCAAGACAACCTTCCGTCCATCAAGCCGATAATAAGCACTATAAGATTTTCTACCTAAAGTATTAAATGCATAGACTTCTACTTGCGGTAAGTTCATATTCAAATCCTTTTTCTATTATTCTAGATTTTATTTTAAATTGGCTCGACGCTTTTTTTGGTAAAAAGTAAAGAAAACCTGAAACTGAACAATAAGTTTAGACTATTATCATAAGCTGAAAATTGATTAGCTCATTTTATTGAAAGGGAATCATTGCTGTCTTAAACTTAAATAGTGTCAAGAATAATTTAGACACAGAATATGGTGATAAAAATGAAATCGAACAATCAACAATATAAATTAATTGCCTGTGATGTAGACGGGACATTGGTTCCTGAAGGTGTACACGATCTTGATCCACGATTTTATGAAATTGTGCAAAAGGCTCAAGAGCAAGATATCATTTTATGTTTTGCCTCCGGCAGACAATATGATGACCTGGTTGCTTTAGCACCTGAATATGAAGATGAATTAGTCTACATTGCTGCTAACGGCTCTGTTCTGGTAGAACAAAAAGAAGTTGTAAAGGCAATTGAATTGACCGAACCCGAACCAAAAAAGATCTGTTTAGAAATCAAAAAGTTTAGCGCTGCCGATTATCATATATCTACAGTTGACGATATTTATGCAAATCCGCGCGATCCGGAAATTCGTACAATCTTAACTGAGATTTATCCCGGAAGTGTAATTTTCATTGATAATGTAGATCAAATAGATAAAATAGAAGATCCAATCATTAAAGTAGCACTTCATTCCAGCAGCGGAGTTGATCCATACGTAGAACATTTCAGCAATAAATGGGGCGATGTCTGTCATGTAGCCAAAGCCGGTTTTAGTTGGCTTGATTTTACCAATAGTGATAAAGGTACCGCACTTAAAGAGTATTGTAAGTTAAAAGATATTCCTTTATCTGAAACAATGGTTTTCGGTGACAATACCAATGATATTTCGATGTTTAATGCCGCCAGTCTAGCGGGCGTTATGAGTACATCAGATCCTCAAGTACAAGCCCATGCTGATCTGATTGTCGAAGATCCCTATCAATATATTTTAGATTATTTAAACAATTAAAAAATATCCGTCTGAGCAATCACTAGGACGGATATTTTATTTTCACTGATTTCTGATTTACTTTTGCTTATTCTCAAGCAATATCTTCTTCACTCTGTTCTTCAGATTTCAGAACATATTTCGGATCAGCATCAGTTAAAACTGTTTTTTCTTCAATGATAACTTTTTCAATATTACCTTGTGAGGGGACTTCATACATAATATCCAGCATCATATTTTCCAAAACCGAACGCAAACCACGGGCACCCGTTTTTAACTCAAATGCCTGAGCAGCGATTGCTTCAACAGCCTTTTCCGTAAATTCAAGTTCTGCACCATCATAGTGCAATAGCTTACGGTACTGCTTGAGTAATGCATTTTGCGGTTCTTGTAAAATCTTGATTAGTGCAATCTTATCCAAGCCTTCAAGGGTAACGATTACCGGAACACGTCCTACAAATTCAGGTATTAAGCCAAAACGCAAGAGATCTTCCGGCATTACATGTGCTAAGATTTCTCCGGTTTCTTTTGCTTCATGACCTTCAATATTTGCTCCGAAACCAATTGATTTTCTACCAATTCGGTTCATGATTGTTTTGTCTAAACCATCGAAAGCTCCACCCAGAATAAACAAGATATTTGTTGTATCTATTTGTAAAAAATCCTGATGTGGATGCTTTCTTCCACCTTGCGGCGGAACATTAGCAATTGTACTTTCAATAATTTTAAGTAAGGATTGCTGAACACCTTCACCGCTAACATCTCTAGTTATGGAAGGATTATCCGATCTGCGGGTAATCTTATCTATCTCATCGATATAGACAATACCCATTTCTGCTTTATCAATATCATAATCCGCATTTTGAATCAGACGTAACAGAATATTCTCTACGTCTTCACCAACATAACCGGCTTCTGTCAAGGCTGTTGCATCTGCAATCGCAAATGGAACATCAAGTATTTTAGCTAATGTTTGAGCCAGAAGAGTCTTACCGCTTCCTGTAGGCCCAAGCATTAAGATATTGCTTTTAGAAAGCTCTACATCTTCATCGGGATCAATATCTAAAGGACTAAAAACTCTTTTATAATGGTTGTATACTGAAACAGCCAGAGTCTTCTTAGCTAATTCCTGTCCAATTACATGTTTATCCAGGGCAGCTTTAATTTCTGCCGGACTTAATAACTCTTTCAGTTCAGGTTCTTGTTCAGAGCTGCTCGGAAAAAATACGTCTTCTTCCAGAATTTCATCACATAATCTGACACATTCATTGCAGATAAAAACACCCGGTCCTGCGATCAGGCGGTTAACTTGTGTTTCATCTTTTCCGCAAAATGAACATTTTAAAGGAGGCAATCCGTCACTAAAATTTGAACCATTGCCAAAAATATTATTATCGTCGGACATTCTTAGATCCTTTTCTCCATAACATGATCTACTACACCATATTTAACCGCTTCTTCAGCATCAAGCCATCTATCACGATCGGTATCTGTTTCGATCACTTCAAGCGGCTGACCGGTTCTTTCGGCTAATATTTGATTGAGACGTTCTCTCATTTTAATAATATGCTCGGCTGTAATCTCTATGTCGGAAGCTTGTCCTTGGACACCGCCGGATGGTTGGTGAATCATTACTTCGGCATTGGGCAAGATAAATCTTTTACCTTTTGTGCCGGCAGCTAATAATACCGCTCCCATACTGGCAGCCATTCCCATGCAGATTGTTTGAACATCTGACTTAATATATTGAATAGTATCGTAAATCATTAAGCCTGATGAAACTTCGCCGCCGGGACTATTGATGTAAAACTGAATATCTTTGGTCGGATCTTCAGCTTCTAAATATAACAATTGAGCAGTGATCAGACTTGCTGAAGCACTATCAACTTGATTACTCAAAATAATGATTCTTTCTTTAAGCAATCTTGAAAAAATATCGTAAGAGCGTTCACCACGATTGGTTTGCTCAACTACCATTGGTACTAAATTATTCTGCATTCTATTTGGTTCCTTTCTTGATTGTAAATAGTTCAATACAGTCTGTGTGAAACCTCTTCATAACATCTATTTAATTTACTCTTCATTTGTCTCTTGATCATCCGCTTCGTCAGATTCAGCTGAATGATCGTCACCATGGTCATGACCACAATCGCAATCAGCACCATGTTCATGATCATGTTCTTCGGGTTCAGGTTCAACATCGGTAGCTTCAGCATGCTCAGTCAGCCAAGTCATTGTCAGCTCTTTTTTCAAATCTGAATCTAACATCTCACGTGCTGCCTCGGATTCAAAATTCTTTTTCAAATCTTCAGCTTCCATGCCGTACATTTTGGCAAATTTTTCAATTTGGTCATCACGATCTTGATCTGTAATTTCCAAATTCTCTGCATCAAAAATTGCATCGAGCACTAATTCAGTCTTTACTTTTTGTTCAGCAGGAGCATGTAATTGAGCCATGATGGTTTGTTGATCAAGTCCCAACATTTCAAGATATTGATCCATACTGAAACCTTGCATTTGTATTTGCCGTGCCTGTTCTTCATACATACGGTGCATTTCTTCATGAATTACTACATGAGGAATATCAATTTCAGCATTTTTAACGGCTTCATTTACAACGTTACCTTTGAAAGTATCTTCCGCTTGTTCTTCAGCAGTCTCAGTTAAACGTTCTTTGATACTTTCTCGATACTCTTCAACTGTATCGCAATCCTCAGTAACATCTTTGACAAATTCATCGTCCAATTCAGGCAATTCACGAACTTTGATTTCTTTCAAATTAATTGAAAATACAACATCCTGACCCGCAAGATCTTCTGCATGATATTCTTCGGGGAAAGTCAAATCAATATCGAACTCTTCGCCAATTTCATGTCCGATCAGTTTTTCTTCAAAGCCCGGTATGAATGAGTTACTGCCGATCTCCAGTTCATGGTTTTCTGCTTGACCGCCTTCGAACAATTCACCGTCTTTTGAGCCCGAATAGTCAATCACTACAGTATCACCTTCTTCAACTGCACGGTCTGTTATCGGAATCAAACGAGATACCTGCTCTCTGGCCCGTTCAATTTCACTTTCAATCATTTCATCTTCGACTTTTACCTCAGGCTTATAAGCTACCACGCCTTTATATTCACCCAAATTCACTTCCGGACGAACTGCAAAAGTACAATTAAATGTAATACCTTTATCCGATCCGATCTCTTCAATTTGCATATCAGGCTGTGAAAAAGGTTTCACATCAAGCTCTTCTAGCGCTTTTTCATAAGCAGGGTTAACTGCAATATCTATCGCATCATCATAAAGTACTCCTTCACCATAATAGTTGGTTACTAATTTCATCGGAGCTTTACCTTTACGGAATCCCGGTATTGTAAACCGCTTAGCATTTTTTCTAAAAGATTGCTCTAAAGCACTTTTAAATTCATCCTGCGGTACCTCGACGGTCATTTTGACCATACTGTTATCTAATTGTTCTATTTGCGAAGCCATATTTTCCTCCTGCTAGCTCGATCTTGAGGTTTTTCTATTTATTTCATTATAAATTTGAATCTCGATAATGATTTTACCTTAATTCCCGATAGAAAAGAGTACCATATCACACAACTTTCTGCAATTCCGGCTTAGAAACCGGTCTTTATTACAAAAAAATCAGTGATTTTCTTTTATTTCACTTAAATCATAGGGTGTATGTTGATAGGTTTCATTGATCCAATTATTAAACAACAAATATGCATGGCTTTTCCAATTAAAAATCGGATCTGTATTTGGATCATTATTCGGAAAATAATTCACCGGCATCAAAATTTCATCCCCACGTTCTAAATCCCTGACATATTCATTTCTCAAAGTATCTCGATCATATTCTAAATGTCCGAAGACAAATAAATCACGCAGATCTTTGGTAGCAACCAAATCCGGGCCAAATTCTTGATGAGCTGTCAATACTTCAAGTTCAGCTATATCTGTTAATTGATCATGGTCTATCCTGGTATGTCTTGACTGAGGCACACGATAAATTTCATCAAAACCTCTGAGCAAAGGATGATTATTGACCAATTTTTCATATTCAAAAATTCCAAATAATTTAGCCGGCAAATCAATCTTTTCAACACCGTAATAGTAATTGATTGCATATTGAGCACCCCAACAAACATAGATTCTGGCATAAACATGAGTCTGAGCCCAAGCCATAATCTCATTCAATTCATCATAGTAGTCAACTTCATCATATTCCAAGTGCTCAACCGGAGCTCCGGTGATAATTAAACCATCAAAAGCCTGATCTCTAACTTCATCCAAAGTCACATAATATTTTTGCAAATAACTCATTCTGGTATTGACGCTCTCATGAGTAGCGGTGTACATAAAATCCACGTCGATTTGCAAAGGTGTATTGCCAAGCAAGCGTAAAAGCTGCAATTCTGTTTCTTCTTTCTTGGGCATTAAGTTAAGAATCAGAATTTTAAGCGGACGTATATCTTGAGTCAAAGCACGAGATTTTTCTATAGTATAAACACGCTCTGCTTCAAGTTTTTTTATGACTGGTAATCCTTCAACAATTTGTATCGGCATTTATAAATTAACTCCTATATTTAGGTAATACATATATTAAATAAAAAATAACTTAAAAATTCGGTAACGATTATTTCATTATAATTAAATTTTTATGTTTAAGCCGTTTAATTCTCTAACAAAAGATAAATAAAGTCAAAACAGATCACCAATCGCACTTGCTTTTTTTAAATAAGAGATTATAATACAATTAAACGATTAAATGATTGTTTAATTATGCCTTGTTATCAGAGGCTCAGCGGAGGCTTATATGAAAAAATCATTTAAATTACAAGATTTAGGTTGTGCCAATTGTGCAGCAAAAATTGAAAAAGAGATTTCTCAACTTGAGGGTGTCAATTCCGTCAGAGTAAATTTCATGATGGAAAAATTAATTCTCGATGCAGAACAAGATCAATTTGAAGCGATCTTTAATCAAGCTCAGAAAATTGCCAATAAATATGAACCGGATCTGATTATTTTAAGTAAATGACAAAAATAAAAAATCTTTCTAAAAGTGAACAACGTTTGCTGCTGCGCATCCTGATTTCAGTTCTTATTTTCACTATTCTATTACCTTTTTATTATAGTAAATCCATAGATAGAAGTCTGAATTGGACAATCTTTAATAGAGAAGGCAGCAATTATTTGTTCCTGATACTCTTCTTAATAGCTTACCTAATCATAGGCTACGACATCATCCGAACTGCTTTTTTAAACATCTCAAGCGGTACAGTCTTTGATGAAAACTTTTTAATGAGTATAGCTACAATCGGGGCATTTTTGATTGGCGAATATCCGGAAGGTATTGCGGTAATGCTGTTTTATCAGGTTGGTGAATTTTCCCAAAGATATGCGGTAAACAAATCACGAAAATCGATTGCCGAATTGATGGATATCGCACCTGACTATGCGAACATCATCGAAAACGGCGAATTGAGTCAAGTCGATCCTTATGAAATTGGAATCGATGATGAAATTATTATTTTACCCGGTGAAAGAATTCCTTTAGACGGAACAGTGCTGGCCGGCAATTCCGCTCTTGACACCTCTGCTTTAACCGGAGAGTCCATGCCACAAGATGTTGGTCCCGGAGATCAGGTAATCAGTGGCTGCATCAATCTGTCCGGAAAGCTTACCGTACTGGTCAGCAAAGAATTTGATGATTCAACCGTAGCCAAAATTTTGGAATTAGTCGAGAATGCTTCAGATCAAAAAGCTAAATCTGAAGTCTTCGCAACTACCTTTGCTAGATACTATACTCCGATCGTGGTCTTTGCAGCTCTGAGTGTCGCACTGCTTCCACCACTTCTCTTCAGTCAATCCTTAAGCATTTGGTTGGAACGCGCTTTAGTTTTTCTAGTTGTTTCCTGCCCTTGTGCCCTAGTTGTTTCTGTTCCGTTAACTTTTTTCGGAGGAATTGGAGCAGCCTCTAAATCCGGTATTTTAGTCAAAGGCAGTAATTATCTGGAATATTTGGCGAGAACAACAAAGATCATTTTTGATAAAACCGGTACTTTGACCGAAGGAAACTTCGGAGTTAGTAAAATATATTCACCGAAAATTCCTGAACATGACTTGTTGGAAATAGCTGCCTACAGCGAGTATTTCTCAAATCATCCGATTGCTAAAAGTATTGTTGATGCCTATGGCAAAGAGATATATCCTGACTTAATTGAAGATATTCAAGAGATCAGCGGACACGGAATTCAAGCAATAATTAAGGGTAAGACCGTATTAACAGGCAACTTAAATTTAATGAGAAATCACGATGTAGAAATTCTCGCTAATCATGAAAGCGGAACTTTAGTTCACTTTGCTATTGATCAGGAATACATGGGATACATCTTGCTGGAAGATAAAATAAAGGCTGATGCTAAACAGGCAATCCATGATTTGCATCAAATCGGAATTTCAGAATTATCTATGCTGACCGGAGATCAAGAAAAAACAGCAGCTAAAATAAGCCAAATATTAGGATTAGATGATTATCATTCTAAATTATTACCTGCGGACAAAGTTTATCAACTGGAAAAAAGTTTGAATGACAAAACCTCCGGCCAAGAATTAATAGCATACGTCGGAGACGGAATCAATGATGCGCCGGTATTAGCCAGAGCTGATTTAGGTATCGCTATGGGCGGCATGGGTTCAGATGCTGCAATTGAAGCAGCCGATGTTGTAATTATGAATGATCAACCTTCACGGATCGTAAAAGCAATTAGAATTGGCAGAAAAACTTTAAATATTGTAAAACAAAATGTAACTTTCGCTCTCTTAGTAAAATTCGCTATCTTACTCTTAGCTGTATTTGGTATCGCTAACATGTGGTTAGCAGTTTTTGGAGACGTTGGAGTTACAATAATTGCTGTATTTAATGCAATGCGAGCCCTAAAAAACTAATCCTTAGCCAATTGGTCAGTGGGACAAACCATTTCAAAATAACTGTCAATCATTTTATGAATCAAGTCTGCCAAGTCAGTTTCGGCAAGTTTATAATAGACTTCCTTGCCTTCTCGCCTACTGGTAATTAAACCATGGAGTTTTAAGCTTCTTAAATGATGAGCTACCGCAGCCGGACTCATCTCAACTGCAGAGGCAATATTTATTCCACACTCTTCTGTATGACACAAAATCCAAAGAATTCTCAAACGTGTCCCATCATCCAACTGTTTAAATAAATTGGCAGCTTCAATGAATTCTTCTTCAGATGGCATCTGACTCAAAATCTCTTCAGTATTTTTACCATGGTCATGTGGCAATTTATTGCTCATTACATTCCCCTTTAATTCTTAGTAATAATATTATACATAAATATATGTTTCAGTTTGCTTTAATTAACAGATGTAAAAACATTAGTTTGGTACATCCTTCGCCGCTACATTAAACTTGCTAGCTCTTTCCTTGGGTATTAGTTCATTTCAGGTTTAATTTTCTTTTTACCCTGAAGGAGAAAACCTGTTACAATAACAGCAGCTAGAATTAGTCTAATTAGCAACAAATTATTTAAAAACATATGCAGTTCAAAAAATCAACATGCTGTTAGTAAATTGACAGTTATTAGAGTAGTAATCGGTTACGGTGCACCTGAAGAACAGAGGAGAATATTATGAAATGCATTTATTGTGGAGCCGAAACACCATCAACATATCAAAGATGTACCTATTGCGGTTCTGAACTACCAACCCCACCGCCACCCCCGCCGCCTGTTAATAATTTTCATACAACACACTCTAGTGATTCGCACAATGTAACCATAATAAACCACCATTATGGTTATTATCCCCCAATAGTGCAAGGCCCCAAGTATTCACCAAAAAAACTATGGATAACAAGATTGTTAACCTATCTAGGAGGTTGGCTTGGCCTACATCAGTTCTATATCGGAAACATTGGCAAAGGGTTGCTTTATTTTTTCACAGCCGGACTCTTTTTGTTTGGGTGGTTTATAGACGCTATTAAAGTAACCTTTAAAAAGCTAGTTGATAATAATGGATTACGTATTGTTAAGTAGAATCGAGTAGGAGGCTAGTCATTATTTGACTAGCCGACCTCTCAGACCACCCAGCATGCGGATCCGCACTGGGCGGTTCTAAACTTTACTTTCGCATATACATCGGACCAAAAATGTAACCAACTTTTTTCATCATTTCTTTGCTTACAGCAAGATTCATCAATGGAGAACCTGAAATATACCAATATTTTTGCCTAATATTTTCTAGTATCCACGCTGTTGATTCACACAGGATAGTTATTTAGGTTCTCAAATTTCGTTTTAATCTTTTTCCAACGTTTCCGCTTGTACCTTTATTTTTCTTTACTCGCTTCACTGCTTGTGTAAAATTGGCTTTTGCTAAGATTCTTTTTAACAAATCTTCCCTATGCTTTGTTTAGTTGGTATTATCTGTTTTGTTTATCCTCGGTGAATATCCTACTCCTGCATACAGAAGACTTTCAGTTCTTAGTTAATAAACACGTCGGGCGTACCATAAAAACGAAACTGAATTTGTTCCAATTCAACTTCGTTCAAATAGGTATATTCAGTCAAGAACAGATATGTTTAATTGTTTTTTACGAGATTAATCATTCCGAATCTTCAATGTTCAGCATTTGGCCAACGAAGATTCAATGCCAAACTATTTTTGTCCATATGGAATTTCATTTTCATCTAACAAATCCAAGACTGATTGATATGAATCTTGGACCGCCTCATTATCAATTAAAGTAACTTTATCTGTTTTAGAAAGATTAGTTATATTTTCCTTTAGTTGTTCAAGCGTGACTTCTGAATTTTGCCAAAAAATCTTATCCCCCGAAACTTCTATCTCATATACTAGAGGGCCTTCTCCTTCAGTTTCAGCAATTGATTCAGTTTCCTCTACTGACTCAACAATTGCAACTGAGCCGGAAGCAGTGTCGGGATTTTCAGAATCAGCATCGCCGCCTTTGCCACCAAAAACTCCTAATTTCCAGGTAACTCCTAATGAGCCCAATAAAAGTAATGCTACAAGTGCGAGCGGGGTTTTAGATCTTTTTTTCTTTTGATTTCTTTCAGCCATAATGATTCTCCTAAAATGTTATGAATTATTTTTAACTTAAGCTAAATCTAATTATTATTGAATAGTTTTTCTTCTGAATATAAAGTTCCCGGAATTGAATCATGCAATCTGATCAGAGTTTGTTTGATTGAATAATAATCACGCCAAAGAATTTCTTGGCTATAATATTCAAAAATGATGATATTCACTTCGCTGGGATTCTCTTTAATCTGGATAGTTAACCACTCTTCTAACTTCTGATCATCCGGCATAACCAAAGATTGATCTTTAGTTTGCCCTATCTGTAATTCCATTTTAGCTTGCGGGTAATTGTGTGGAGCTTTTAATCTATAGGTGGTTGAGTTTTCTAAAAAAGCTGAAAATGCTAATTTTTGATCTTTGTCTAATTCAGCATAATTATCATTTTGTTGCAACTCTTGTTCCAGTTTAGTTTTTTGTCCTTCTGCCTCAAATAATTCTTGGCGTAAATTAGCAAGTTCAGACTTTTGCTCAATTATCTGAGATTCTTGTTCAGAAAGTTGAGCTTCTATCAATTCTTGCTCAGCTTGATGTTTATTTTCAGCTTCACGAATAGTTTGTTCCGCTTTAACACCACTGTTAACTAATACTAAAAATAATATGATTAAAATTACATCTAAGAGCGGTGTAAAATCTATTAATAGTGGTTTTCGATTATGCATTTTTCTTAACTTTTTCCGACAAAATCTTTCTCTTAGAAGGCTTATTAAATAAGATCCTCTTCAAAAGGTTCTTCATCTATAATTTTTTCTTTGAGCGGTTTTTCTTCTATAAAATCTTGGTCAATATTTTCATGTTCAGTTTTGTGACTATTTTCTATAGCCAGACTTAAATTCTGATTTTCTTTTTGCCCTAAAAATACGGAATTCCTTTCAAAATAAAGGGTTGCCAAAGAATCCAGATATTCTATTTCCGCCTGCAAGATCCCATTGATTGCTTTGAAGATAATTGCAAAAACGATACCCCAAAAAGTTGAAGTTAAAGCGGCAAAGAAAAGTCCGGTTGTAGAATCCATACTGCCAACTTCTGCAACCATTGGCAACAGAGAAACAACCGTTCCTAAAAGACCCATCAGAGGAAAAATACTGGTAATATTCTCGAACATTGTATAGCTGAAATTTGTCCGACGATATTTTTCTTGCATTATTTGCTCACCCTCAGGACTTAAATATAGTTCAAAATGTTCAGATAATTTTTCTGAATTCTGTTTACCACCCGGTAAATAACCTTGTGGTTGTAAAACAGCCAAAACATTTTTGATCAACCGTTTAGTTCTGAGTACTAAAAATACATTAAAAATTGCAAGGACAAAGATTAGAAAATCAAATCCTATAAAATTTTTCCAAAATACTTCAAACAATATCATAGCTCCTTTTATGCCAACTAATAATTAATACAGTGATTTCAGATTAGCATTTTATAGATATTATAGCTATTTTCTAATTCAAAATATTTTTAATTATTAATTTTGATTTTAGCTTAACTATTCTACGATAATTTTTATCCACCTCATCGCCTTGTATCTAGCTTCTGTTCGTCAGTGCAAGATTTTGCTTTAAGCTTCCTTCAGAGGGTCTGCCCAGCGTAGCGAGAGTATTCCGGTTCACACTGGACACCCTTGCTCTCTGCTGGTACTTCCTGCTGCCAGGCGTACAGAAGACTTGCACTACTTAGTTATTAAACATGCAGTACGTATCAATAAAAAAAGCCTTGAAACTCTTTAGTATCAAGGCTTTCATGTATGGCGCGCCCAAGAGGATTTGAACCCCTAGCCTTCTGATCCGTAGTCAGACGCTCTATCCAATTGAGCTATGGGCGCACTTTTAACTGCTTTGCAATTGTAGGCAATTAAGATTAATCTGTCAAGCAATTTTCAAATTAGAATATGTACAATAATCTGCTTATCTACCCTAAAAAATCAACTATTGCTTCGATTGCCTTTTTTGCCCAAGCAGAATCTTTGAGAATGGCTCTACCTACTCCTACTAAATCTGCCTTCCCTGAAGAAATCAAATCATTTGCAGCAAGACCATCTGTAATACCTCCGGTGAGCAAAACAGGGACCGAAACATAAGCTTTAATCTTTTCAGTTAAATCTGAAAAAAAGCCTTGTCCGTGCAAATCCGGTACATTATAACCACAAATTCCACCACTGATATCAAGTAAGTCGACACCTGCTTTTTCAAAGCTTTGTGCCGCCAGGATGCTGTCTTCTATTGTAGTTCCCCCGGGCATATAATCAGAAGCACCGAGACGTAATGCAATAGGATAATCCTCACCTACAGCTTCTCTTACTGCAGCAATAACTTGCAAATGTAGTTTTATTCTACCCGCAAGGGTCTGTCCGTTGTATTGATCATTACGCTGATTAAGTAAAGGTGAATAAAATTGGTTGAGTAAATATCCATGGGCAGAGTGGATTTCCACACCGTCAAAACCGGCTTCTTTTGCTCTTAAAGCTGCTGCAGCAAAATCTGAAATCACTTTTTCAATATCTGAAATTAACATTGCTCTGGGCAATTCACTTTCATCTTTAAAGCGAGGATTGATAAGAACACTCGGTGCAAGAACTTCTTGCTCCGTAATCTTAGTTTTAGCAGCACCTCCGGCATGATTGATTTGAGCAATTACCTTAGTTTCATTGGCATGGATACAGGCAACCAATTCTCTAAGGCCCTCAATATCAGTATCCTGCGCGATGGACAATTGGCCTTGAGTGGCTTTTCCTTCTGGCGAAATATAGCTATGTTCAGTAATAATTAAGCCAATAGATCTCTATCACGAGATTTTTCGGCATAATATTTTATTAAATCCGATGATACTTTACCAAACTGATCTGATTTAGCTGTTGCCATCGGAGGCATAACCAATCTATTTTTCAATTCAAGGTTGTTAATCTTGATTGGTGTAGTTAACTGAATCATTTATTACCTCTGCTACTAAATATTTGTTTAATCTATGACTAGTATATCTTATATCTGATCATAGAAAACTAAATTACTTAATTATCAGAAAAAGCCATAAGTTTTTAAGATGCTGATAAAAACAAAAAGAGAAAAAGTAGAAAATACAGTTGTATAGACTAAAAGTTGAGCTGCTAATTGTTCATTACCACCCATCTGTTGAGCCATTGTATATGAAGTAACAGCAACAGGCCCTCCAAACAGAACTAATAACAGCGCTAAAGCTTCTCCCCTAATGCCGAAAGAAACAGAGACAAAAATAGCGATTAACGGAACAACAAACAATCTTACAAGTAATCCTTCAAGTAATAGCCTGATTGTCGAGCGTTCAGTCCGAAAAATGAATCTGCCGCCCAAAGCAAATAATGCCATAGGTGTGGCTATCTTCCCTAAAGGATATAAGGTGTCTACTAATAAGCCCGGTATCCTTAGCTCAAAATATTTGAGTAAAATTGCAATTAACGAAGCTATGATCAATGGATTCTTTAATATCTGGAGGATTGTCTTTAGGAAAGACACTTTCTCTTTATAATAAAAAGCTAATACTATAACGGATAAAATATTGAAAAGAGGTATTACTAACGCTGTCATCAAGCCTGCTAATCCGGAAACCGTTGACCCCATAATGTTTTGAGTCAAAGGTATGCCAAACAAAATAAAATTAGAACGGAAAGAATTTTGAATCATCACAGACTTACTAGCTTTTGGCAGATTTCTTTTTCCATAAAAAAAGATTGCTAGAAAAAATATTAAAAGAGTTCCAATAAGACTAATTAATAAAGGATCTGAAAAATCAACGCTAGCAAAATCTGAATTGTAAATGTTAAAAAACAAACTAAGAGGTAAAAATATCTTAAATACGAACATATTTATGTCCAAATATGTTTTGGAACTGGTACTAAAAAGTCTTTTGCTAGCAATTCCCAGTAATAAATAAACAATAAATGGAGCCACGTATGAAAAAGACAATAATAATATGTCCATATTTTCCTCCTCAAGAGAAAACTCTTATCGTTTTAAAAATGTTTGAGCGATTTTCTACATAGATATATGACAGTAAAAGCCTGAACAAAGCATCACCATTATTTTCTCTAAAATCAATGAATTTTTTTCAAAATAATGATAGCATAAAGATGTTTATATGATAAATTACAACAAATGTTAGTTTATCGAGATCTATTAATAAGTAATTTAACCAATTAATATTTGCTGGAGGTAACTATGACCATTTCTTTAGTTGAATTTTTAAATCAATTAACAACTAATCTTCCTTTATTAATTACTGTTATACTTACTCTCGGCGTCATTTTAGTAAATGGTTGGACTGATGCACCAAATGCAATCGCTACTTGTGTCTCAACAAGATCTCTTAAACCATCATCTGCAATCTTTCTGGCCGCCGTATTTAATTTTCTAGGTGTCTTAATTATGACCATGTTTAATGCAACAGTTGCAGAAACTATCTATAACATGGTTGATTTTAGTGGAGATTCCAGAAACTCTCTGATCGCACTTTGTGCAGCATTGTTTGCAATTGTTACTTGGGCAACTGCCGCTTGGGCTTTTGGTATTCCAACCAGCGAAAGCCATGCTCTGATAGCCGGTATCACCGGATCCGCTATTGCTCTGCAAGGTGGATTAAGCGGCGTTAATCCCGCCGAATGGATTAAAGTAGTTTATGGTTTGCTGTTCTCAACCGCTGCCGGTTTTGTCTTTGGATTTTTGACTACCAAACTAATTGAACTTATTTGCAAAAATATGGACCGTCGTAAAACAGAAGGCTTCTTCAAAAACGGGCAAATTGTAGGTGCCGCATCTATGGCATTTATGCATGGTGCTCAAGATGGTCAAAAGTTCATGGGTGTATTTATGCTCGGAGTTTTTCTTGCTCAGGGTGACTCCACAGTATCTACCTTTGTAATTCCTGTTTGGTTGATGATCCTGTGCTCAGTTGTTATGACCATAGGCACATCAATCGGTGGTTATAGGATTATTAAAACAGTCGGTATGGGCATGGTAAAACTGGAAAAATATCAAGGTTTCGCTGCTGACGTTGCTGCTTCTCTAGCTTTGTTAATATCCTCAATCAGAGGAATCCCTGTTAGTACAACACATACAAAAACTACTGCAATCATGGGAGTTGGGGCCTCCAAAAGATTATCTTCAGTAAATTGGGGAATCGTCAATGAAATGGTCATGGCATGGATCTTAACTTTTCCCGGTTGCGGTCTAATCGGTTATATCATGGCTAAATTATTTATGCTGATATTTTAGTTATTATTTATTTTAAAAAACAAACATTGGTCTGTGCCAATCTAACAACACAAATATAGAAGATGAGGTTAAAATTATGGCAAGAAAAAAATCTTATAATTATTTTGATAAATTTGTTGAACTTGTGGATTACTCATGTAAGTGTGCTGAGATTTTACATGCCACTTTACTTGATTTTGACGTCAATCAAATGGATCAAAAACTTGAGGAACTCCATGCAATTGAACATGCAGGCGATATAGCAAGACATGAATTATTTCAGCAATTAATTACTGAATTTATCGCACCGATCGAACGTGAAGACATTGTCTCTCTTTCCGACTCCATTGACGACATCACCGATTCAATTGAAGACGTACTGCTCTTGATTCATATGTTTAATGTAAAAACTATAAAGCCTGAAGTTTTAGAATTCACTAGTTTAATCATCAAATGCTGTGATGCCCTAAAAATCGCTTTGCAGGAATTCCACAATTTCAAAAAATCAACTACCCTGCATACAAAAATCGTTGAGGTTAATGATTTAGAAGAAATTGCCGACGAACTTTACTACCGTACTGTTCATAACTTATATTCAAGTTCCAAAGATCCAATTGAGCTACTAATCTGGACACAAATTTTCGAACGATTAGAAAAATGCTGCGACAAATGTGAAAACACTGCCGGCATCATCGAAACAGTCGCAATGAAGAATTCGTAATTGTTCAGTTTTTAATTCCAGATTTTCTTTAGTTTGGTTCACTTGTAGATTGTATATGGGCTCAGCTTTTTGCTGAGTCCTTTTTCCATGCCTGATTATGATAGTTTCTTCAACTTCTACAACATCTCCATGAATTTTCTTGGACAGCTGGCGAAATTGAACCGCCCGTGCTCAGAATTTCAACCCCTCCAATATTTTCTTGGACAGCTTGCAAAACTGAACCGTCCCTGCTCAAAATTTCAACCGCTACAAGATTTTCTTGAACAGCTGGCGAAATTGAACCGCCCGTGCTCAAAATTTCAACCGCTCCAAAATTATCTTGGCATACTTGCTAAACAGAACACAGCGATTCGAAGAAGCTGAATACATAATAAAATTTACTAACCTATACAAAAGAAGGAATGATTCAATCATAAATCCGATGCAGAATTATTCTCAAAACAAGTCCGACTACAAGAAGGATAATTCCTGCGATAATAATCTGCAAAGCCAAACTGGCAGCCATTAGAATACATAACAATAGTCCGAGTCCGGAAATCCATCTAGGTAAAAACCGTTCTTCTTTAGCAAGACGCAGTGCTGCAAAATTAGCAATACCGTAGTAAATCAAAATTGTAAACGATGCAGCTTGAGTTACTGCTACCAGTTCGCCCAACCAGATCGTGAGCAAAACAATAGCTCCACTAACTAATACACCATATATCGGCACAGCATTAGAACTAACTTTACTGAAGAAGTGTGGCATATCCCCACGCCTACCCATAGCAAAAAAGACACGACTTGTGCCTAATATCTGAGAAAGCAATACGCCTAACATAGCCGTAATCGCTGCAACACCAATGATGTTTAATAAAGCCGGATAATTATTGCCAATAACTTCAGCTGCAGCAAAAATCGGAGACTCACCTCGTGCCATCTCAGTCGCACCAACGGTCCCTAAGGCAACAAAAACAATTAAACTATAGAGGACAAAAGAAATAATCAAAGTAATCACAATTGCTCGCGGAATGGTTTTTTGTGGTTTACGCACTTCTTCACCTAGAGTTGCAATACGAGCATAACCTGTAAAAGCAAAAAACAATACACCCGTTGCTCGAGCTACTCCACTAAAACCCTGTGGAGCAAAAGGAGTGAAATTTGTCGGATCAATCTTAGATGTTCCTGCTAATACAAAATAGAGTAAAGCAAGAAGCGTTATACTTACTATCAGTCGGTTCAATAAACCGGCTTTTTTAATTCCTGCTAAATTAGCAATTACCAATAATAAAGCAGCCACAGTTGCAATCCAACGCGGATCCATCCCGGGGAAAAAGCGTACCCAATATGATCCTAAGCCTAGAGCAACTACACCTCCGGCTGCCAGTTTACTTGCTAAAAACATCCAGCCGGCACTAAAACCTGCCAAAGGATGAATTAATTCATAACCATATTCATAGGTTCCGCCCGCTTTTGGAAAACGTGCTGCCAATTGAGCTGAACTGAGACCGTTACATGCAGCAGCCAGTCCGGCTATCAAGAGTGAGATCAGCATTGCAGGACCTGCCATACCGGCAGCAACACCGGACACCACAAAAATACCTGCTCCTACAATCGCTCCCAGACCGATACCCACCGCATCTAAGAGATTCAGTTCACGTTTTAATTTGCTGTCTGTTTTTGGTTTTTGCTCCATCTGTATTTTTCTCCAATTTAATATTGAATGTTGTTTATTTAGTTTAAAGCAAGTAAAGAGGAGTATTCAACTCACATCACAAAAAATTACATTGATTTTACTTTAAGAGACTTATTATTAAAGGTTTATACTGCAGTATTATGCAAAAAATCATCAATTATTGAATTTAATTGATTTCTTATCATCGAAAAATCACAATTAAGATCTAACGTTTGTGCAGCAATATAATTTCCAGTCATTTGATAAGTATGGTTTAGGTTTATACCATCAGAAGTTTTTGCATATAACAACAAACCAGCAACTTCCACTGTAGGCTTATCATCATAGTTTTTAACATAAGTAAAAATCTGATACAAATTATGTGAATGAAGGGTTCTAACATCATAGTATTGTTATGTTGATTTTCCATAAAACTTTGCATCGATAATCAGTGTTTTCTCTCCGTTCGATATTACAATATCGCTTTTCATCATAGGTAATAAATCTTGGAAGTCATCATCAAGATTCCAACGTATATATGGAGCATAAACTTTGAGTTGAGGAAATTCTTGTCTATAGTATTCAAAAATAAATCTTTCGTATAAAGAACTCATTCTTTGTTCATCAAGAAAATCGAGCATTTTCATTTTGCCAGTTTTCTGACTGATCAACATTCCTTTAAGAATCAAATAGCAAATATTCATCAACATTTGATAAGTCTGATTATTACGATCATATCGAAAATTCCAGCTAATTGTATTGGGATCCAAAAGACTAACATCTTGAAGGTACATCAACAATCTGCGTAATTCTTTTTTTCTTTTTCTTTCGATTTTTTGATAAGTAAGAATACTCATTGTTGTTTTTAACACTTGATTCATTTTCATATCGATAGAAAAATCATCAAATGTGCATATCAATTGTTTGTTATTCAAAGTACGATATTTAACCGATTGAGTAACATCAATTTTCCCACGAACACCACTTATTGTTTCTGAAGTATCAATATAATCTCTTCGCAGACCTTGTTTAATTTGACTGGAAACACCTTTAATGATAATTCCCGCCATTAAATCTGCACTGTTCGAAAAACTTTCTTTAGATAGATTACTATAACCTTTTGATTTAAGAATCTTAAAAGCATAGGCAAGCATATGAAAAATATTTTGAACAGGAATCACTTGATTGCCTCTTTTAGTCTATCTTTCCATTCAGCTATCTTATCCGGCTCATCAAACCAATATTCACTAATCAAAGGTATAATTTCATAGTCCACAACTGACTTCAGCCATATATCATCAACTTCACTACTAGTACAAAAATAACTATGCCCTATTCTAAATCCCTGACCTAAAGTTTCATCATCTGCAATTTCATCATTTAACAATTGTATTTCATCTATTAAGCTGTCGAATTTCTGATTGTTCTTATCTAAACGATATTTATTGAAACCAGTTGAATCAAAGGCCGGATCAAATTCATAGAAAGCAAACCTACGTCTTAATGCATAATCTAACATTGCAAGACTCCGATCTGCCGTATTCATCATTCCTATTAAATAGACATTTTCCGGAATCGAGAATTGTTCATCAGCATATAATAATTTAAGAGATGAGCCACGTTTGTCATTTTCTATAAGCATGAATAGTTCACCGAATATTTTACTCAAATTGCCACGATTTATTTCATCAATAATAAAGTAATAGTTATTTTCAATGTCCAGTTCTGCTTTTTTACAAAAACTATAAAAAGGTCCTTCTTTTAATTCAAAACCATCTTTCGTAGGCCTAAATCCTATAATAAAATCTTCATAGGAATAACTTTGATGAAATTGAATTGTCATCACTCGTGAAATATCTTTTATTCCCATAATCGAATAGGCAAGTCTTTTTGCAGCAAATGTTTTTCCTGTACCTGGAGCACCTTGTAAAATAATATTTTGCTTATGTTTTAACAAATTTACAAGCAAATCGTATTCTTCTTCTGAAAGAAATACTTCTTCCAAAAATGATTTTTTATTATATTCTGGATATTCAAGTTCCTGATCAATCGGATCCTCAAATAAGCTATTAAATTCACTAACGTCTTTTGTATAGTCAGATATGTTCTTCAAAATTTTCGTAGCTAGTTTTTCCTTAAAAGTCCATTCACCTTTATGAGTCCAATCAACTTGACGTATACTTTTCAGACCAATATCTGCATCAGCATCATATTCGTATTCGCCGGTGACAATCCCACGTCCCAAAACTTTTGAATCTCCTTTTTTAGCAAAAACAACATCCCCAATTTTCATTTCATTAACAAACTTATTAATAGCTTGAGCTATGTTTCTATAAGAAGATTGCGATCCATATAATTGCATTAGACTTTCCTGAATCTCTTTGTTATTTTGATAAGAAGAAAAATCTCCTAACTCATCCCAACCTAAAGCCATTATTCCTTTATCATAATAATCTTCCCACATTTCCGATTGATATCCAGGTGAATAGATCCAATAATGTGCTTGTCTTACGTCTTTATCTGGCATTGCATCGCCATCTGTTTTTCTAATTAATTTATCTTTTTTCTCTTTATTCACTCTTTCAGATTCATTCCAGGCCACATAAGATAATTCCGGAAAAGTCTCATAAGGTTGTTCTGTATCTTTTAATTCTAAAATTCCTAATTCACAAATATTCAAGTATTCTTCACCATTGGGCATTTGTTTCAAGTCTTTTATTTTAGTGGAAAATTCTTCACCTAAGTCCTGAGCTGTCTCCTCTGGATTTCCCAAATACCATCTATTTATTGAATCTAAATTCAAATAATCATATGGTCTTACCCAATAGAGCCCCATTGTAATTTTCCAACGTACACCTTTTTGCTTAATACACTTATCGAAATATTCTACAAATTTTTTTCGATTTTCTTTGCTCTTGTTTTCCGCATAGTCTAAAGCTGCTTTGCATAATTTCCACAAATTGTCTATATCATCTTCACCACGATCACCAAGAAAATGATAAAAAACAGCACTCATATTATTAAGTACGGGAATGCCGGTAAATTCCTTAGGAATCGTTGATTCAACACTAAACTCTTCAGCCAAACCACGAATAATTCTTACTCGATTGTTAGTAGTAATACCCTTATTAAATAGTCCATAAATTGTAAATGGATCAATATCTACGACATTATTATCATTCGTTTCTAAAGTCGGAAGATTTATGAGTCAAGTCCATAAAGTTGGTGTAAATTCACCTTCCGGTTAATAGTTTGTTAAGCTGCCTGTTCTACTTCTTTCCAGAATATATTGGTTTCTTCTCTTGCTTCTTCTTTCTCTGTCCTATAAGTATC
>FZPS01000174.1_pt60 | contig 49533 bp, 44 predicted proteins | sample 1817821 | NCBI WGS metagenome assembly FZPS01 (sample SAMEA104158645, study PRJEB21678) | metagenome | place: Germany | collected 2015-04-21 | reverse complement strand
ATCAGGAAGAGACGATAAAACCCGATTGTTATCCGCTTACGTATTTAAATATCGCTTTAATATACAAGGACGCGTTCGGCGATTACGAGAAGAGCCGGTATTATTTATTGGAGGGGATTTCCCGCTTTAAGGATAACACGGCCTTGTGGTATAATCTCGGCTGCCTTTATGCCGTAACGCTCGATTATCAGAACGCTTATAATTGTTTCCTGTACGCATTAATAAAAAAGCCAGGGTTACGGGATACGCTCGCCGCGGACGAGGAGTTGGCCGCCTTTAGGGAATCGCCATTCTATGAGGAGTTGCTAAAAAGCGTAAAAGGAGCCCAATAATAGGTTATAACCTACAATTTTTACCGTTTCGCTCGTATAATAATACGAGGTGATTGTGTGCGTAAAAACGATGTGTTTCACGTTTACAGGGAAAGACAAAACCACGCCCTTACGCAATACGTTATCAAACCCGGCGACACCCTTTATAAAATTGCCGGTCAGTTCGGGGTTTCCGTTGACGATTTAATTAACGCCAACGCGTTGACATCGAGTTTAATTTATCCCAATCAAATAATTGTTATTCCCCATAAAGGACAATTCGGGGCGGTATATTTCGAGGAATACGTTATTCAAGCGAATGAAACCCTGGAATCGATAGCGGAAAGCGTCGGGATTACCGTAGACGAGATTGTCCGGTACAACGACATAACGAAATTGATATTGGCGGAAAATCAAACGCTTAATATTCCCCGCGTTTATAACCGTTACACGGTTCAGCCGGGAGATACGCTTGAGTCCATTCTCGTCAATACCAATATGAGCGCCATGGAGTTGCTCGCGGCAAATAAGGATATATGGCTCGCTCCCGGGGTAACGATTAACATTTTCTAAAAATCTTCGCTAAGAAGATTTTTTTTATTGATAGGCGGAATTTTATCGCGCGAGAGTTTATAATAAACGCGGGATATGGTATAATACTTAAAAAAGAAACAAAGGTGTCCAAATGAAAGCGAATGTTGTCGGCGCCGGTTTGGCCGGCTGCGAAGCGGCGTATCAATTAAGCAAACGCGGTATCAAAGTCAACCTTTTCGAAATGCGGCCGGGGAAAATGACCCCGGCGCACGAATCGGGTTTATTCGCGGAGTTGGTGTGTTCCAATTCGCTGCGAGCGTCCTCGGTTGAAAATGCCGTCGGTCTGCTTAAAGAAGAAATGCGTCTGCTTGACTCTTTAATAATGAAAGCGGCGGATTACGCCCGAATACCCGCCGGCGGGGCGCTTGCGGTTGACCGCCGGGTTTTTTCGGGTTACGTTACCGACGCTTTGAAGTCAAACCCGCTGGTAAACATCGTTAACGACGAGGTTAAAGAGATACCCGCGGGACCGACGATTATCGCCTCCGGCCCGCTGACGAGCGATACTTTGGGCGAAAACATTCAGAAGTTTTTCGGCCGCGATTATTTGTCTTTCTATGACGCGGTCGCGCCGATTATTTTTGAAGAATCAATAGACAAAAATATAGTTTATTTAAAATCAAGATATGACAAGGGAGAGGCGGCTTATTATAATTGCCCGATGACCAGGGAAGAGTTTGACCGGTTTTATGAGGAACTTATAAACGCGGAAAAAGTTATTCCCCGTGATTTCGAGGTGTTCGAGGGGTGCATGCCGATTGAGGAAATGGCGGCCCGGGGCCGGGAAACCTTGTTGTTCGGACCGTTGAAACCGGTCGGATTAGAGCATCCGAAAACCGGCGAGAGGCCTTACGCCGTCGTTCAACTCAGGCAAGATGACGCCGCAAAAACGATGTATAATATCGTCGGCTTTCAGACTCGGCTCAAGTTTTCCGAACAAAAGCGGATCATTCGGTTAATTCCGGGATTGGAAAACGCCGAGATCGCCCGGTACGGCGTCATGCACCGGAACACGTTCATCAATTCGCCTTTTTTGCTTAACAGTTATTACCAAACGCTTGCCCGCGCCGATTTGTTTTTCGCCGGGCAAATCACCGGAGTTGAGGGTTACGTGGAAAGCGCCTCATCGGGATTGGCGGCCGGGATAAATTTATCGAGAGTTCTTGTCGGTCATCCCCCGATCGATTTTACCCCGGCGACCGCGATCGGAGCGCTCGCAAACTATATCGCCGCCCCTAACCGCGATTTTCAGCCGATGAACGTGAATTTCGGGATTTTCGCTCCTCTCGACAGAAACTATAAAAAGGCGGAAAGAAAGAAAATGCGCGCCAGCCGGGCGCTTGCGAAAATCAAAGCGATTGCCGGTGAGCTTGATGAGTGACAGAGATTTGATTCGCGCCTTTAAGGATTATTTGGAAAGCGAGCGTTCCTATTCCCCGCATACCGTGCTTAATTATATAAACGACGTCGGGGAATTTCTGGATTATCTTAAAACCAACGATTTGGGTTCGCTCGCGGGCATCAACGCGAGTTATCCCCGGTATTACCTTTCTTATATACATAATAAAGGTTATGCTTCCCGCTCGATTTCTCGCAAATTATCAAGTTTGAGAAGTTTTTACCGATATCTCGCGAAAGCGGGAATAGCCGATATCAATCATTTCGGCGCTCTTTCCTCGCCCCGCGTCGAGAAAAAATTGCCCGCTTATTTCTATCCCGAGGAAATAGACGAGCTTTTTAACTCGATTGACGTAGCGAGCGATATCGGCAAGCGCAACTACGCTATATTGGAATTGCTTTACGGCACCGGCGTTCGCGTGAGCGAGTTATGCTCGCTAATGATCAGCGACATTGACTTCTATAATAATACGATCTTGGTGACCGGGAAAGGAAACAAGGAAAGATACTTGCCGATATATGATAGTATTAAAAGCGCCCTTTTAGATTATTTGGAATTCGCCCGCCCGAGCCTTCTCGCGCGTTCCGTTAACGCCGAGGAAAAGCGTCTCCTTTTAAATCATCGCGGCGGCCCGCTCACCCCGCGCGGCGTCAGGGTGATTATCAATAATATTTGTATGAACGCGGCCGTCAATCAAAAAGCGAGTCCCCATATGTTCCGACACACGTTCGCGACGCACTTATTGAATAACGGCGCCGACTTGCGTAGCGTTCAGGAACTGCTCGGGCATGTCAATTTGTCTTCAACGCAAGTTTATACGCATGTTTCAAAAGAAAACTTACGCCGGGAGTTTTTAAAACGCCATCCCCGGAACAGAAAGGATTAAATATGCGCGGATTTGAAAAGGTATCTTTAAGCGAATACGAAAAAAGAAGGAACGGGTCGGAATACGACAATATCCGCATTCCGGAACGCGGGACGCTTTATGCGGCGGGGTATGATTTCTACTTGCCTTACGCTTTGGAAATAAAGCCGAAGGCGAGGGCGATCGTTTACACCGGGGTTAAAGCTTACATGCAACCAGACGAGGTTTTGTTGATCACGATTAGGAGCAGCGCGGCGATAAAACATAATTTGCGTCTGATTAATCACGTTGCCGTAATCGACTGCGATTACTACGACAACCCTGATAACGAAGGTCATATTATGCTCGCCCTGGAAAACGCGGGCGCGGCCGCTCTTAACCTTAATGCCGGGTTTCGCGTCGCTCAGGGGATTTTCGTTAAGTATTTGATATCGGAGAAAGAAAAACAGCCCGGCAAAACAAGAACGGGCGGTATCGGCAGCACGGAAAAAACGAATAGATCGGATTAGCTTTTATTGTTTAAATCTTGGATATACGCGATTTTGTGAGATTATTGTCGCGAACCGGGAAACAATAATGATGGGTTAAAGCGTCGTTAAAACAAAAAGAGAAAATCATCGCCATGCCGGGGCGGGAATTATTGTCGTTTATAAGAAAAATTGTTTGCATATCGTTATCGTTTGTGGTATAATATGTCCGGCTTAAAAACACACATAAACCAGTCTGTCGTCGCGTGCGCCGATCATGGCGAGGCGGTGGGCGATGAAGTTTATGGAGGCTAAAACAAAATAAAAAAAGGAGAATTTTATGTCTGTTATCACAAAAAATCAATTACTGGAAGCTGGGGTTCATTTCGGCCATAACACGCGCCGCTGGAACCCGAAAATGAAAGAGTATATTTTTGGGGAAAGAAACGGTATCTATATTATCGACTTGGACAAGACCGTCGTCATGCTTGAAGAAGCGTACAAGGCATTGTTTACGATTGTCCAAAACGGCGGAAAAGTATTATTCGTCGGAACGAGAAAGCAATCTCAGGAAGTTATCCGAAACGAAGCGATTCGCTGCGATCAGTTTTATGTCGACCATCGTTGGCTGGGTGGGACGCTGACGAACCATAAAACGATCCGGAAAAGCATCAATCGCCTGTTTGAAATTGAAAGAATGGAAGAAGAGGGCATTTTTGATGTTTTGCCGAAAAAGGAAGTAATATTGCTTAAGAAAGAAAAAGAAAAGAAACAGAAATTTTTCAGCGGTATCCGCGACATGCGGCAGCTGCCTAACGCGATGGTTGTCGTGGATCCGAAAAGCGAACATATCGCGGTTGCGGAAGCGAGAAACAAGGGTATCCCGATTTTTGCCCTTGTTGACACCAATTGCGATCCCGATGAAGTCGATTACGTGATTCCGGGTAACGACGACGCGATTCGTTCCATTAAATTAATCGTCGGCACATTGGCCAACGCGGTAGTCGAAGCTCTCGGCGGCACGCCGGTTGATATAGATATTAGCGACGAAAGCGTTGCCGAAGACAGGAGAGAACAACACGCGAGCCGGCGTTCGCAGGCCGCTTTATCGGTAGATAAAGAAGCGAAGGGAAGAGAGAAGCAAACGCGGGCGCCTAAAGAGACGAAAGAAACCAAAGAACAAAAGGTCGCCGAGGTTGTCGAAAAAGTAGAGGAAACGACGGAAGAACAGGCCGCCGAAGATGCAAAAGAAGAAAAAGCTAAGACAACAAAAGCGACCAAAGAAAAGAAAGAAGAAAAATCCGCTAAAGAAACAAAGAAAGCCAAAGCAGCCAAAAAGACCGCGGAAGAGCAGAAAGAAGAATCTGTTGCCGAAAGCGAAACGGTGACCGAGGAAACTGAGAATGTCAAGGCGGTTGATACGGCTCCCGCGGCTGAAGAGAAGGCGGAAACGCCAGGACCGGAAGAAAAAGAAAACACTAAGGAGGAATCCGCAAATGATTAGTGCGAGTTTAGTAAAAGAATTAAGAGAAAAAACCGGAGCCGGCATGATGGACTGCAAAAAGGCTTTAGTCGCAACCGAAGGCGATCTTGAAAAAGCCGTCGTTTGGCTGCGGGAAAACGGTATTTTAAAAGCCCAGAAAAAGGCGCATCGAATCGCGGCTGAAGGAATGTGCGATTATGTGGTCGATGGCAACAAGGCTGTTTTATTTGAAGTGAACTGCGAGACCGATTTTGTCATGAAAACGAAAGAATTCCAAGAACTTGTCCAAACCGTCGGCAAAGCCCTTTTAACGAGCGGCGCCAACGATGTCGAATCGGGATTAAACGCGGACACGGGAAACGGCACCGTTAGGGATTTATTAATAAACGCCACGGCCACAATTGGCGAGAATATAGTATTGCGTCGCGTGAGCGTTCTTGAAAAAACTGACGAGCAAATATTTGGTTCATATAATCATATGAACGGTAAAATCGTAGTCGTTGACGTTCTTGAAGGCGGCGACGAGTTGGTTGCCAAAGACGTTTGCATGCATGTCGCCGCGATGAATCCCCTGTATTTGAATCGCGATTCCATCAATCCCGACGACCTGGACAAAGAAAGAGAAATATTGCGGAAAGAAACCCTTAACGAAGGGAAACCGGAAAAAATCGTCGACCGGATCGTCGAAGGCAAAATCCAAAAGTATTTTAAAACCGTTTGCCTTGTCGAACAGCAATTTGTGAAAAACCCCGATCAAACAGTCGGCGACTATCTTAAAGCCAATAACGGCGCCGTCCTTAAGTACGTGCGTTTTGAAGTTGGCGAGGGCGTCGAAAAGAATAATGATGATAACGCGTCCGATAATTAGACTTACGTATATAAATAGAAGAGGCACTATTGGTATGAGTGCCTTTTTGTAAAACGGGAGGACTTAGTGAATAAACGCAGAATCGTATTGAAACTTAGCGGCCAAGCATTGGCCGGCGAACAAAAAATCGGAATTTCCCACGTCAAAGTAAACGAGATTGCCGAAGAGATCAAAGCTTTGTATGATCTGGGCGACATCGAGCTTTCCATCGTTGTCGGGGCCGGTAATATTTGGCGGGGAAGGGACGTGTATGATTCCGGCATGGATCGTTCCAGCGCCGATTATATGGGAATGCTCGCGACCATTCTTAACGCGCTCGCCTTGCAAAACGCTTTGGAAAAGTTAGGCTTGGAAACGAGGGCTATGACTTCGCTGCATATCCCGGCCGTGGCCGAGCCGTATATCAGGAGGAAAGCCTTGTCGCATCTATCCAAAGGCCGGATTGTAATTTTTGGCGGCGGCAACGGGATTCCTTTCTTTACGACTGACACCACCGCGGCTTTGCGAAGCGCCGAATTGGGCGCAAGCTTGATTTTGATGGCGAAAAACGGCGTGGATGGCGTTTATGACTCCGATCCCCGCGGCAATAACGGCGCCAAAAAATATACGATCTTAACCCATCTGGAAGTTCTTGAAAAACATCTCAACGTCATGGACCTAACGGCGGCGACCCTATGCAAGGAAAACGATATTGATATTTTTGTTTTCGATATGAACGTAAAAGGCAATATCGCGCGCGCCGTCGATGATTTCTCCATCGGCACGTTAATCACGAATAAATATCAAAAATAGGAAAGGAGAATAAAAATGCCCCAAGACATTATTGCTTTAGGCGAAGAGCGAATGAATAAAACTATCGCTGTTTTAGAGAAAGATTTGAGTTTGATCAGAACAAGCCGCGCCAATCCGGCAATTTTGAACAACGTGGCTATCGATTATTACGGCGTCAGCACGCCGATTAATCAAATTTCCTCGATTTCCGTTCCGGAAGCGCAAACTTTGATGATCAAGCCTTATGACCGCACCGCCCTTAAGGATATTGAGAAGGCCATTCAACTTGCTGACCTGAATTTAGTTCCCGTAAACGACGGCAATGTTATCCGGATTAATTTTCCGCCGCTTACCGAGCAAAGAAGAAAAGACTTGGTTAAGGAAGTAAGGTCCTTAGGCGAAAACTATAAAGTCATGATTCGCAACATACGCCGCGATTTGATGGAACAAATAAAGAAATACGAAAAAGAAGCGCAAATCACCGAAGATGATTTAAAGAAGGAAAGCGAGAATATTCAAAAATTGACCGACAAGTTTACGGCTAAAATTGACGATATCGTGAAAGATAAAGAAAAAGCGATAATGGAAATATAAACACGGAGCAAAATTATTCAGGAGGATAATCATGGACATTAAAGGAACAAAAACGGAAAAAAATTTGATGACGGCTTTCGCGGGCGAGGCGCAAGCGCGGACGAAATACACTTTCTATGCCTCGCAGGCAAAAAAGGAAGGGTTTGTGCAAATCGCCAACATCTTTCAAGAGACCGCGGAAAACGAAAAAGAACACGCGAAACTTTGGTTTAAACTGCTTAATAACGGGATACCCTCGACGGCCGAGAACCTTCTCGACGCCGCGGCGGGAGAGCATTATGAATGGGCGGAAATGTACGCGGAATTTGCCGAGGTGGCTCGCGAGGAAGGTTTCAATAGGATTGCGAAACTATTCGAAGGCGTTGCGAAAGTTGAAAAAGCTCATGAGGAACGTTATCGCGTCTTGCTGGCAAACGTTGAGAACAATCAAGTTTTTGAAAGGGAAGACGAACAGACTGTTTGGATTTGCAACAATTGCGGGCATCTCCATACCGGCCGGACCGCGCCAAAGGTTTGTCCCGTATGCGAACATCCGCAGGCCTATTTCCAGCTTCACGTTCAAGACTATTAGAAGACCGTTTATCCGCATTTGCAAATGCGGATTTTTTATTATGGTTTGAAACGATTCCGTATATTTTCCCGCGCTTTTTATACATATGTAATATGAATGTCTATTCCGTATAAAATATTGTTATAGAAAAAAGACTATGATTAGTGTATAATATAATATCGGAGATTTGATATGAAACTAGCTAACGCAGGCATAAAAACCTTGCCCAGGCACGTCGCGATTATTATGGACGGTAACGGTACTTGGGCGAAAAAACGCGGCCTTCCCCGTAATTTCGGGCATCGCCAGGGGGCGCGGGCATTAAAAAACGTCGTGCTTTTCGCCAGCAAGATCGGCATTAAGTATTTGACGGTTTTTGCTTTCAGCACCGAAAACTGGTCCCGACCGCGGGAGGAAGTGGATTATTTGATGAAGTTGCCGGCTGAATTTATGCGCGCGAACGAAACAGATATTCACAAGCACAATATCCGTTTTGCCTGTATTGGCGACCGGAGCCGCCTGCCGGAAGATTTGCAAAAGACGATTGATAAATATGAAAAGGAAACCGCCGAAAACGATGGCATGATTTTTATTGTCGCTTTAAATTACGGCGGGAAAGCCGATATCATCCAGGCGGTAAACCGCGTTATTGACGAAGGCGTCGCGGAAGTCGACGAGGAAAAATTTGAGCGGTATCTATATACCAAGGATATGCCGGACGTTGATTTGTTGATCAGAACAAGCGGTCAGAAACGCATCAGCAATTTTTTATTGTGGAAGCTTTCATATAGCGAACTCTATTTTACAAAAACTCTCTGGCCGGACTTTAACAAAACCCAATTTCTTAAAGCGCTAAAGGAATACAGCAATCGCGATCGCAGGTACGGAGGAATAAAATGAAATCACTAAAAACACGAATTATAACCGGGGCAGCGTTACTGGCCGTTATTATCCCGCTTATCGTTATTAATCACAAGATTGCCGAGATTGGTTTTTTGCTAGTCGGAATTTTCTTAAGCGTCACTGCCGCGCACGAGATGATGAGCATGTTTGCGAAAAAGTCGCCGTCGCTGTCGCGGTTGAAATATATTATTCCCGTCTTTTCGGGAATCCTGACTTATGTCGTCTACTTTTCCACGACACGCGGTTTAGACATCGCGAGCGATACATACGAGAACTTTATCTATCATTTTTTGGTGTCGGTAGTGTTTATCGCTTTTGTCGTGATATCGATTATTATCGTGATATTTACGAAAAATTCCACCGCGCACGATTTCGCTAGTTGCGTTATCGCTCTGTGTTATACAGGGTTGATATTCGGTTATGTCATCAGCATCAGGTATTTGACGCCCATGGAGCCGGCCCGGGTGGATTTAATCGTAAAGGGAGGCAGGAGTTTCGGTTACCTTTACGCGATAACAATCGCCACCGATTCTTTCGCCTATCTCATTGGCAGCAAGTGGGGCAAAAGAAAACTATGCCCTGATATCAGCCCGAAAAAAACCGTCGAGGGCGCGTTGGGCGGGTTAATCGCCGGGAGCATCACCGGCGTGATTTGTGTTTTTTTATTTAGGATTTATATTCCCGGGGACGCCAAGGAAACCTTGATCGCGATCGCCATCGCCTTTGTATTTTCGCTAATCTTGGCCTTTACCGTTCAGGTCGGCGATTTGGTCGCCTCCAAGATGAAGCGGACATATGATATAAAAGACTTCGGGAAAATATTCCCCGGCCATGGCGGGGTCCTCGACCGTTTTGACAGTCTATTGTTTTCGGGAGCATGTTTTTACATAATGGTTCAGGTATTACAATTATTTATTATTTGGGCGAAATGATGAAAAAGATATATTTATTGGGCGCGACCGGGTCAATCGGTCGTCAGGTGTTGGAAATAATTAGAGGCCGGCCCGGCTTTAAGGTAGAGTCGATATCGTTTAATAAAAACTTGAAATTAGGCCGGGAGATTATCGCCGAGTTTAAGCCGGAATATGTGGCCGTGGGCGAGTATGCCGACATGGTCGCGCTCAAGGGCGAGTTTCCCAGAGTAAAATTTGGATTCGGCGAGGAAGGTCTTCTCGAAGCCGCGACCCATGGCGGGGACGACGGATATCTTGTCAATGCCGTCGTCGGATCGGCAGGCCTGCGCCCCACAGTCGCAGCGATAAAAAAACGCAGGAATATTCTCCTCGCCAACAAGGAAACTTTGGTTGTGGCGGGGGAGATTATCATGCCCATGGTCAGGGAAGCGGGCGTCACGCTGCTGCCGATTGACAGCGAGCACAGCGGCGTGTTTCAATGCCTTAAAAGCGGGAAACGGGAAGAGATCTCCAGAATTATTCTCACGGCCTCGGGGGGAGCGTTCCGTTCGCTTACGCGCGCGGAGTTAAAGGATGTCGGCGTTGAGGACGCCTTGCGTCATCCCAACTGGCGGATGGGCGCGAAAATTACCGTTGACAGCGCCACCATGGCTAATAAAGGTTTGGAAATTATCGAGGCTCATCACCTTTTCGGGGTGGAATACGATCGAATCGAGACATTGCTTCATCCGGAAAGCGCCGTTCATTCGTTGGTTGAATTTCGGGACAGAAGCGTAATCGCGCAACTTTCTCTTCCCGACATGCGGATCCCGATCCAGTACGCGCTCTTTTATCCCGAGCGCGTCGAAAACGAATACCCCGAATTGCGTCTTGAAGATCTCAATAAGCTGCATTTTTACAAAATGGATTATAACCGTTACCCGCTTTTGGATTTGGCTTATGAAGTTGGAAAAGCGGGCGGGATAATGCCGGCGGTTTACAACGCGGCCAACGAGGCGGCGGTAGAGTTGTTTTTAAACGGTAGGATCGCGTTTTTAGATATTGAAACAATCGTGGAGAAAGCGGTCGCGGACGAACGCAATGTTGAAAATCCGACGCTTGATACCGTTTTGCGCGTTGACCGGGAAGTGAAAAGTAAAATTTTAAACCAGAGGTGGGTTAAATGACCGTATTATATACAATATTAGGTTTTGTTTTTATCCTAGGGCTCATTATCGCCGTTCATGAGTTCGGACACTATATTTTCGCAAAGCGCGCCGGGATTTTGGTGCGCGAATATGCTTTTGGAATGGGCCCTCAGCTTCTTAAAAAGAAAAAGGGCGAAACGGTTTATAGTTTGCGCGCCTTCCCGATCGGCGGTTTTTGCGCCATAGCCGGGGAGGAATTCGAAGGCGATCCTTTCGCCAATATATCGCGCATGAAACTGCGGATCGAAAACGGCGTTATCAAGGGTTTTTATCTTGACGTTGATAATAAGGAAATTAAGTATCCCGAGTATTCGATTGTCGGTTATGATATCTACGACAAGGATGAAACGGGGAATTTATATATGGATGTCGACGAAAACGGTCAAGTGGTCCGTTACAAGGTCGATCCCCAGGCTTTAATATATTATAAGAAAACGGAACTGCAGATCGCGCCATATAACAGGACGCTCGGCTCTAAAAACAAAAGGCAAAGGGCGATGGTGATGTTCGGCGGGCCCTTGATGAATTTTCTACTGGCTTTAGTAGTTTTCTTCATCGCCGGGTTGATTCAGGGTTTTCCCAATTACGCGGAAACGAAAGTCACATTCGCGGGAATGGACGAGAGCAATCCGACGCCCGCTTATGCAGCCGGCTTGCGAAGCGGGGACGTTATTATCGAACTTAGGGCCGGGGAGTTATATGTTGAAACGCAGGAATGGTCCGATATATCGGGCTTTATGGATCAATACACAGAGGCGGGCTTGGCAACTACAATCGAAGCAACGTATTTGCGCGACGGGGTCAAAAACACCGTCCTTATCGAGCCGAATATCATGATGTATAATATTTACGCGATCGGTAAATTCGACGAGTGGGGCATTAAAATAACGCAGTTGGATAAGCGGGATACAAAGGGCATGGCCGACATCAAGGAACTTCAGATCGGCGATATCATAACAAAGATTAACGGAGTAAATCATTTGGAACTTGCGAAAATGTATCGCGAGTTAGCTGATTTTTCCGGCGAGGATCCGAAAGAAAGAGTGACCCTGGAGATTATTAGAGACGGGGAAGTGAAGGAAATTAAGGTTCGACCGCTCAGCAAAATGATTATGGAAAGAATCGCGGCCGGCGAACCGGTCGTCGACGTCAGCATGGGCGTGAGTCCCGGATACAAATTCAGCCTGGCAAAAAGCCTTGTTTATAGCGGTAAGCAGACCGCTAAGTCCTTCACCGCGATAATCGACTCTTTTTATCTTTTGTTCAGGGATAAAAGCGTCACCGTTAAAGCTTTTTCCGGGCCGGTTGGAATCGCGGTTATTATCGGCTCGGTCGTAAAACAAGGATTAGTGAGCGTCCTGGTGCTTATGGGACTCTTAAGCGTGAATCTCGGGTTGTTTAATTTACTGCCGATTCCGGCCCTGGACGGCGGCCGATTGGTTTTCCTTGGCTACGAGGCGATAACCGGCAAAAAACCTAACCAAAAAATCGAGACGGCGCTTATAACGATCACGATGCTATTGCTTATCGGCTTCATGATTTTTGTAACATTCAACGATATAATCGGCCAGTTTTGACCCTTGCATAAGCAAAATCAAACAAATATTTGCCAAAAGTAGTATAATATAGTTGTAAGGAGGAATAAGAATGGAGATCAAAGGGTTTAAAAACACATACGTGTATTTTGAAGGAGATGGGATTATTAAATCGGGTTTTAAGGTCGAGAATAAGAAAATCGCACCGATTGATTCCGACGCAGACGGTTTGCTGGAATTGGACGATAAGTACATCGTAATACCCGGTTTTATCGACAAACATATTCACGGCGCCAATCATTCCGACGCCATGTATCCGACTTACGACGATATAAGCAATATCGCCAAATCAATCGCTCAAGAAGGGGTAACCGGTTTCTTGCCGACGACCATGACGCAATCCAAAGAAAACGTCGCCGCCGCGCTTAAGAACATAAGAATATATATCGAGCAAGATAACGACGAAGGCGCCGCCGTTTTGGGGATTCACCTGGAAGGACCGTTTATCAGCAAAAAATACAAGGGCTCGCAACACGAGCAATATATTCTTGCCGACGATATCGAGACGATGAAATATTTTCAGGAAGTGAGCGGTAATAATATCCGCCACGTTACTTTCGCCTACGAAGAAAATGGGCGCGAATTTACCGAATACCTTGTCAAACAAGGAATCGTCGCCAGCATCGGCCATAGCGACGCCACCGCCGCAGATGTCTTCGAAGCGGTGAAAGCCGGAGTTACCTCGGTGACCCATGTTTATAACGCGATGCGCGGTCTGCATCACCGGGAAGCCGGCGTCTTGGGGGCGAGCCTATTGGCGGACGAACTTTATTGCGAGTTGATCGCCGATTTGATTCACGTGTCGCCGGAAGCGATCAGGATACTTTATAAAATGAAAGGAAAAGACAAAATCGTGTTGGTAACCGACGCGATTGAGTCCAAGCATTTATCGGACGGCGTTTACCAACTTGGCGGCCAGGATGTTTATGTGAAAGCGGGAGAAGCCAGGTTAGCGTCAGGCGTTTTGGCCGGAAGCAACCTCACGATGAACAAGGCCGTCAAAAACTTTATCGACGTTACCGGCGTTTTCTTGACCGAGGCCGTCGACATGGCGACGATCAACCCGGCGCGCGTTCTGAAAATCGACGGGCAAAAAGGTTCGATCAAATTCGGCAAGGATGCCGACTTCGCCGTAATCGATAAGGATTTAAACGTTTACTTAACCGTCCGCGGCGGGAAAGTAATTTATAATCGCTTGATTGAATAAAAAAAATCCGCGCCGTTTATTCGGCGCGTTTTTATTGTCTGTTTAAAAGATTCACGATTTTTCCGGCGATGATATCGATCGCCACTTTGTTTTCTCCCCCTTCGGGGATAATCAAGTCCGCAAATCGCATCGACGGCTCGACAAACCGCAAATGCATCGGCCGGACCGTTTCGAGATATTGCCTAATTACCGTCTCGACCGTTCTTCCCCTGTCTTTTATATCGCGGCCAAGGCGGCGGATGAAACGGATATCGTCGGGGGTATGAACATAGAGTTTGATATCAAACAACTCCCGTAACTCGGGAACCGCGAAAAGCATAATTCCCTCGACAATCACAACGTCGGCCGGGCGGATTAGAGTCGTTTCTTTGCTTCGGTTATGTTCCGAGAAGTCGTAATTCGGTTTTTCAATCGCCCGTTTTGATTTTAAGCGGTTCAAATGCTCGATCAATAATTTAATGTCGTAAGAAGATGGATGATCATAGTTTACGGCTTGTCTTTCCGCCAAGGAAAGATGGGAAAGATCGCGGTAATAATCGTCCATCTTGATTACCGTCACAGAACCGTATTTTTCCGAAATTTTCAATATTTCCCGAGATAAAGTTGTTTTTCCGCTGGCGGTGCCGCCGGCGATACCGATTAGAGTCGTTTTCATAATTATATTATATATTTTGCCTTAGGAAAAATCAAGAAAATCTAGAGATAACCCGCCCAATATGTTATAATAATTATAATCGAAACGCAAACAATTGGATTAAGAGAGAGGAGAAGAAATTGAATGTTTCGAGTAATAAACATTAGCCGAAAAATAATGATCATGTTTTTGACCGTTTTGATTTTGATTTTCGTTATGCCTGGACGCGATGTCAAGGGCGCGGAAGAACCGGAACGTTTCTTTGAATTCCGCGGCGCCTGGATCGCAACCGTTACCAATATCGATATCGGCCGGCAAAGCGGCACCTCCGAGGCGGCCATCGAGGCTTACAAGCAGGAATTTTTAAGGATTCTGCAGGTGTTTGAGGATTATAATCTCAATGTCGTTATCTTCCAAGTTCGCCCCTTGAATGACGCCTTTTATCAATCGGCGATAAACCCGTGGAGCCGTTTCTTGACCGGGACCGAGGGGCTTGACCCCGGATGGGACCCGCTGGAGTGGATGATCGAAGAGACGCATAAGCGGAACATGGAATTTCACGCCTGGATGAATCCCTATCGCGCGTCGCTTGACGTCGTCCCGAAGACCGGCGATTACGAGACGGAAAAACAAGCCTACCTTGCGACTTTGGACGATAAAAACTTTGCTAAGCAAAACCCTGACCTATTGGTGAGAGGCGTTCATGATAAAAATCTCAGCACGGCGCGCTTGCTGTTAAACCCTGCCCGGCATGAGGTTCGTCAGCATATTTACAACACGATATCCGAGGTCGTTCACAAATACGACGTCGACGCCATTCATTTTGACGACTACTTCTATAACGGCGTGGATCACAGCGAGGACGCCGCGGATTACGACGCGTACAGACAGGGCGGCGGAACTTTATCCAAAGATGACTGGCGCCGCGAGCAGGTGAATATTTTAATCAAAGGCATTCATGATTTGCTTGAAAATCTAAACCATAAATTGGGCCGCAATGTCGAGTTCGGCATTAGCCCGGCCGGCGTGTGGGCCGCTTCGAATACCGAATGCAGCCCGCCTTACGGGCAACCGGGAGGCATGACGGGCATTCTTTGCTATAGCTACAGCTCGCATGTCGATTTGTTCGCCGACACAAGGAAGTGGGTAAACGAGGAATGGATAGATTATATCCTTCCCCAAAACTATGGATCTTTCTACGATCAAAATCACCGAAACATTACTTCCTGGTGGGCGAACGAGGTAAAAAACAAGGACGTGAAACTATATATCGGGTTGGCTCCTTATCAGTACAATTCTTATAATTCCGGGTGGTCTATTCCCGATATGAGCGACCAGATGGATTGGGGTTATTCGTTCGAGACGGTTAGCGGGTTCGCTATGTATAATATCACGAACTTAAGACGCTCGACGAACTCCAATATGGAAGCCGCTCTCAATAATCTCAAAGACCGTTGGAGCGAGCCGGTGTTTTTGCCGATGAAGGAAATCAAACAGGTAACGGAATACAGTCATCCGGAGGTTGAAATCAAAAGAAACAACCACTTTACGACTTTAACCTTCAAGCCTAACGATAACGCCTATGCTTACGCCGTATATCGCGTGGAAGGCGAGGCGCCTTTTAATCCGGGAACCGCCAAGATGTTTGATATCGTGTATAACCGAGACAAGACTATCGACATGGCATACCCGGCGGAACGGGAAAAATCATACCGATATTATATCAGGACATTATACGCCGACGGCTACTATAAACAAGACTATTTGGAGGTAGCGATTGGCCCGCATACCGTTAATTCCCGCCCGGAGATAAAAAACTTAAAACTTGAAACTTCCCTTTTGGTTTTGCCGGGGCGGACGATGCTTAGGATTAGCGGCGAGGTCTATGACGCCGACGGCGACCCGCTTACGGTTGTAATCGACGCCACCAGCAGCATTATCTCCAAGCAAACGCTCCAAAACGTCACCGGGGAATTTTCGACGGAGGTATTTATTCCCGACATTACTTTGAACAGGGTATACTTTATCGTAACGGTGAACGACGGCATCGAAGCGACGCTTGCGAAAACAAGACCGTTTTACGCCCCCGACCGTTATTACGCTAAACCGATTCAGCATCTGATGACGATAGAAATCATTATTAATGACAGCGTGGAAAAAATATACAAATAAGAGGAAAGAGCATGGATATTATCTATCCGATAATAAAAAGCGCGCTTGGCATGGGGTTGATTTTTTTCATCCTTAACAACGCGATTAAAAGGCTTAAGATTATAAGCAAAGCCTGGATAAATATTTCCGTCGGGTTATTGTTCGCGATTGTTTTCGGCCTTTCCCTTCTGGTTGATTACCGTAACGATAACCGCGACGGGCTCTTCTTCAATATAATGTTTCTCGCCTTCGCTTTAGTATTCGCAATATCTTACGCCTTGTATTATTTTATCAGCCGTTACGGAAATATTTTCGCTTCCGCCCGCAATCTCGAAAGCAAACACTATTACCGGGATTTTGTCTATCTAGTTTACCGGCACGGCAACTTGCTTTATTTGAAAAAAGACAAAAGCGGTTTTTACGGCGGCGTCGTTTCCAGGGCGAAAAAATCGCGATTTCTGGAGGATGTTATCGATGATCTTATCAAGGAAACGCGGGTTAACATTTCCCCGGGCGAGATTAATAGATTAGGCAAAATAACGATAAAAAACCGCAAAGCAATCTATCATTGTTTTTATGCGAAAATTCCGGCGGTTATTGATTTGAACGGATTCGAGGAAATTAATGTCTATGACGCGGCGCAATACCCGATGAAGGAACTAGATAAGGAGATAATATATCGCGTTATCATTAACGAAAAATTTGATATCGAAAAATAGGAGCGCAGTTATGAAGGTGCAATTAATTCTTGAAGGCGGCGGCATGCGCGGTGTCTACACGGCCGGCGTTTTGGACTTTTTTATGGAAAAAGGCATTAAGTTCTTAAACGTAATCGGCGTCAGCTCCGGCGCCTGTAACGCCGTCTCATATAAGTCATGGCAGCATAAAAGAAATATCGAGATTTATGTTGATTACGCGCATGATGAAAGATATTGCAGTATTAGAAGCCTTTTGCGGCACGGCAATATTTTCGGTTTTGATTTTATATTTAACGTCCTTCCGAAAGAAATCGTGCCGTTTGACTATCACGCCTTCAATAAGAGCCCGATTACGGTCGAGGTCGTCGTTACCAATATCGTGACGGGTTTGCCCGAATATTATCCGATTAATGACATGGATGAGGATTTGCCTTATTTGCGCGCTTCCTGTTCGATTCCCGCTTTAAGCAGGATCGTCTCGTATCAAGGGAAAAAGATGCTGGACGGGAGCGTTGTCGATTCCATCCCGGTCAAGTATTCAATAGAATCCGGATATGAAAAGCAAGTCGTCGTGTTGACGCGCGCGGCCGGTTACCGGAAAAAACGCATGCGTTCCATGCGGATGGCTCGGGTTCGCTACCCGCGTTACCCCAAGCTCGCCGCAGCGTTGCGGAATCGTTACGCCCGTTATAATCGAACTCTTGAATTAATTAACGCGCTGGAAGCGGAGAATAAAATCTTCGTGATAAGGCCGGCTCGCGCGGTAACGGTCGGCAGGTTTGAGAAGGACCGCGAAAAACTAATGGAATTATACAATCAAGGTTATAATGACGTCAAAGATCGATATGATGAGTTGCTGGGTTTTATCGCGGACGTTGAAAATGTGATAATTGAATAGAAAGGATGCCGAACGGCATCGCGGGGCGCCGACTTGCTCGGCGCTCTTTTTCATCTAATCCAAGCTCAAGCTGATAAAAAAACTCCTTTTTAAAAAAGGAGTTTTTATTAAGCATTTATGTTTGGTATTCCGTCATCCGTTGCTCGACCTTTTTCCTGGCGAATACCTCGTTGATTATTTTTCGAATTATCGGGTAAAAAACGACGGCCACAATAAATTCGGAAATCGGGAAAGAGAGCCAGATGTATTTTAACCCCAGGAATTTTCCAAGCAAAAAAGCGCTGGGAATCAATAATAAGGCCTGCCTCAAAAACGACATTAAAAGCGCGGAATGACCGTAGCTTATCGATTGGAACGTGACGGTTAGGATGATGCCGAAAGCCGCCGGTAAAAATGAGAGGCTGATGATCCGGAAGGCGTTTTTGCCGATGGATATCGTCGATTCCTCGGAGGTGAATATCCTAATCAATCCCTCGGGAAACGCTTGAAAGATAATTAACCCGATAAACAGAATAATAAACGCCGACCTTAACATCAATCCGAAAGTCCGCATATAGCGCTCTTTATCTCCCGAGCCGTAATTATATGACAAAATCGGGAGTCCTCCCTGGTTAAGACCAAAAACGGGCATGAAAACAAAATTCTGGATTTTAAAATACAAGGTCAAAACGGCGTTGGCTTTCTCCTCGACATCAATGCCCTTAAGAATGTTGTTTAAGGCGATGTTGGTTAACGAACCGATTGAATTAATCAATATCGTAGGAGCGCCGGTTTTGAATATTTCTCCGATATATCGTCCTCTTATTTTTAAATTTCTTATGTTTAAATTTATGTCCATTTTTTGCGTGAAAATGTAGATTAACACAAATATCATCGCGCAGCATTGCCCGATGATTGTCGCTATCGCCGCGCCTCTGACTCCGAACTCGGGCAAACCAAACCAGCCGAAAATAAGAATCGGGTCAAGAATGATGTTGACGACGGCGCCGATGATTTGCGTGATCATCGGAACGATCATTCGCCCCTGTCCCTGCAATATTTTATTACACACGATCTCGATAAACAGAAAGACGCTAAACATCATTACGATTCGCAAATATTGCTGGCCGTAATAAATAATGTCGGGAATGTCTGACATCAAGTCCATGAACGGCCCCGAAACAAAAAAACTAAGGACAAAAAAGACGCCGCCCGACACAAGCGCCATTATCAGTCCCGTTTGCGCGACGTTTGACGCTTCCCGCTTGTTTCTCTCGCCCAACTTTCGCGCCACCAAGACGGTTGTCCCGATGCCGATGCCCAAGGCGAAGGCCATGATAATGATTTGCATCGGCAAGGCGTAACCGACGGCGGTAATCATGATATTGCTGGAGGGGTCGATTAGGGAAACATAAAAGGTGTCGACGATATTATACAGCGCCTGAATCATCATCGATGTCATCGCCGGGATGCTCATTCTCGCAAGCAACCGTCCCACCGGCATATCGCGCATTTTTAAACTCTTCTCTTTATGCAAGTTTCATCACCCGAATATTTATATTATATGAAAAGAGAGGAGAGATACTCCTCTTTTTTATAGCCCGCATTTTAATTGGGCGTTGCAGTTCGTGCAGGTATTGCATCCGCCGATATCCTCGACCGTGCCTTCCAAGCAAATGGGACAAATATCGCCGATTTCCACGCCGATATTTCGGTTGGCTTTGGTGAGAGCATGCGAGCCCTTTTGTTGTTCTTTCTTAACAGTTTTTTCTTCAATCGTTATGCCCAAATCGGTCAGTTCGACTTGTTTCGGCGTCGTTTGTTCTTTTTTCAGCGTCAAGACCTGGGCGTCGCGGCTGCCGTCAACATAAACGGTCCCGCCTTTTGCTTTGCCTTTGTATAAGCGCATATACAGTCTCTCGACGTCTTCGACCGTATAATCGCGCGGCGCGTTGACGGTTTTCGATATCGAGGAGTCGACCCAACGCTGGATAATGCATTGCACGTCGGCATGCTCTTCGGGCGTTAGATCTAAAGCGGAAACAAAAATTTCGGGCAAACTTTTCTCTTTATATTCGGGATAGAGTTCCAGGTATTTATCGATAATCGGAGCGTTGACTTCCATGAATTTGCCGAGCCGGCCGCTGCGATAATATTTAAACGCGTAATAAGGCTCGAGACCCGTGGAAACGCCAACCATAGTTCCAGTTGAGCCGGTCGGCGCGATTGTCAACAAATGAGAGTTGCGAATGCCGTGTTTGAGAATGTTTTCCCTGATGTAGGCGGGCATTTTTTTCATGTAGCCCGACTCGATAAATTTTTGCCGCGAGCCGTACTGGTCAAGGAAGGGGAAACTTCCCTTCTCGGCCGCCAGTTCAATCGAAGCCTCGTATGCTTTCGTCGCCAAGAATTCAAAAAGCTGATCGACAAAACGATTTGCTTTTTTGCTTCCGTAGCGCAAATTGCAATAGATAAGCAGGTCGTGCAACCCCATTATCCCGAGACCGATTCTTCTTTCCCCGAGAGCTTGAATCCTGTTTTCCTCAAGGAAATAAGTCGTCCGGTCAATAACGTTGTCCTGCATTCTTACGGCGGTCTTTACCGTTCTTTCCAACCTATCCCAATCGACCGTTTGCTTTTCTTGAATCGCCATATTGGCGAGATTGATCGCCGCCAAATTGCACACGGAGTAAGGAGCGAGCGGCTGCTCGCCGCAGGGGTTGGTGCAGACGACTTTTTGCCCGTAAGCTCGGGCGTTGGTCATTTCGTTGGCGTTGTCGATAAAGAATATTCCAGGTTCCGCCGAGTATGTCGCGCAAATATTAATCAAATTCCATAATTCGCGCGCGCGAATCCGTTTATGGACTTTAACGCGATAGCCGAGGTTTTCCCATTCCCGGACATCGCCGATAAGATGCCATTTTTCATCGTAGGCAGCTTTCTCGCCGGGGTTGTAATTATCAATGTCGGGAAAACGCAATTCATACGTTAAATCGTTCTCGACGGCGTGCATGAATTCCTTGGTGATCGCCACCGAGATATTGGCGCCGGAAAGGAATTCGGGAGAATTGACTTGATATGTTCCCTGCGCCTTGAGTATTTCTTCCGCCCTGTTAAGAGTGGCCTTGCTGATGGTCAGGGGATCGCGCCTTCCCATCTCGACGATTAACTCATACATTTCAACTTCTTCATCGGACAGGGGGATGAATTTCAATTTATTCCTTGCTTCCCGGATAATATCCTCGTCGGTTAGATTATCGATTAAGAATTGCAAGATTTTCGGATTTTGCATCTTGCTGATAATAAACTCGATGATGTCGGGATGCCAGTCGGCGAGCATAATCATTTGCGCCCCTCTTCGCGACCCGCCCTGTTCAACGAGGTGCGTGAGTTGCGAGAGGTCATGCAACCAACTGACGGCCCCGCTTGATTTCCCGCCGACTCCTTTTGCCAGGGAGTTTTTCGGCCGTAAAGTCGAACCGTTGGTGCCGACGCCGCCGCCGCGCGACATTATTTCCATGACTTTTTGGCGGTGTATGCTAATCCCACCGCGGGAATCGTGGATAAACGGCATGACGAAGCAATTAAAATATGTAACGGCGGTTTGCGAGCCGGCGCCGAATAAAACGCGTCCGGCGGGAACAAGATTTAAATTACTTAACTCGTAATAGAATTGTTGGACGGTTTCGTAAGTTTCTCCCATTCCCAAGTTATTGGCGACGCGATGGCATATTTGCTCGTAAAAGAGTTCAAGGGGTTTGTCGATGGCGTTAATTCCGCGCTTAATCAAACCGTCCTCATCCAAAACATCCGAGCACATTCCGATATATTCCGGTTCTAACCTGATATACGCATAATCATCCTCAATTTTCTCGATGTAACCGATACCCCGCGTTGGGAATTTTGGATCGTCTTTAATAATGCATAAAACCAAATCGCCGACGGATAAAGACACGTGGTTGATGTCTTTTTGCGAATAGCGGTCAAGCATCACTAAACGCGATACTCCTTCGAAAGTTGTCTTCATGGTTTCATCAATCAAAAACAGATGGGGAAAATATGTTTTAATATCAGAGTTAAGTTTGTTGATGAATTCTTTGGAAAATATCGGTTTGCTCATGCTAAAAATACCTTTCTGATAAATTCTTTTTTATTATACTATATATCGACAAAAAAAAAAAGCCTCAAAAAAATGAAAATAATTTTCATCCGCTCATATAATGTTATTAGAATATTATAAGCAGAGGTGAAGTGTGGATTATTGTTTTTCCGATCATTGCAAGAAAATACTCGCTTTTATCGATCGCGAAAAAAATCGTTTCGGAGTTGCCGGCAGCGAAGCGCTCCTTTTGGCAATCCTAAAAAATGAAAACTCAGCATGCAAGCATATTCTTAACGAATACGGGATTAACGCCAGGATTTTGGAAAGCGAGCTTGATCGTCTAACGGTATTGAGAAAAAGAAACAATGCTGATGATTACACGGCGAAACTCGTTGAAATCCTAAAAAACGCCGGCGACGTCGCTTTAAGCGAGGACAGCAAATATATATTTGAGGAACATTTTTTCTACGCGCTTCTTACGACCCCCGCTTCGGTCGCTCTCGATTTCTTGCAAAAGACCGGAATAGATATCGAGGATTTAATCGAGGAGGTTAATAACATTTACAGTTTTTCTCCTTCCGGCGAGCTAAATAGAAATTATCTCGTCAATCTAACAAAAGAAGCTAAACTCAACCGCCTTAACCCCTTTATCGGCCGGGAACAAATGATCGATAAAATAATCAGGATTTTATCGAAAAAACAAAAAAATAACCCGATGCTGATTGGCAGCGCGGGCGTCGGTAAAAGCGCGCTCGTCGAAGGGGTGGCGATGCGCTACCTAAAAATTAATCCCGGCGTTAATATTTATCGTCTGGATTTGGGAATGATTATCGCGGGGACGAAATACAGGGGCGATTTGGAAGAGAGGATGCTCGAGGTGATCGAAAAGATAAAGAACCCGAACTCGATTGTCTTTATCGACGAGATTCACAATATCGTCGGTTCCGGGTCAAGCGAAGGAACGCTCGACATCGCCAATATATTAAAGCCGATTCTCGCGCGCTCGGAAATCAAATGCATCGGCGCGACGACGCTCGAAGAATATTACCGTTACATCGAAAAAGACAAGGCGCTGTCGCGCCGGTTTCAAAACGTGTTCGTTGAGGAGGCGTCTCCGGAAGAGACATACGATATCATCAAGGGGATCGCGCAAAAATACGAGGAATATCATCGCGTAAAATACAGCGACCGGGTTCTCAGGTATATCGTCGCCTCATCCGATTTTCTCACAAACCGCAAACTCCCGGATAAGGCTATCGATATTTTGGATGAGGCGGGGCTTTTATGCCGGCTGGATAACCGCGCGCACGTGAGTCAAAACGATATTGACAAAATCGTTTATGAGAACTTGGGAATCAACTACGATAAAATCACGGGTAGCGTCGATAAAATCAAAAACTATCATTTTCTTGAAAAATACTACCGGCAATATTTTATGAATTTGGGTTTAAGGAAAACCATCGTCAACGTGCAGGTTTCGGAAGCAAATCTGGATTTATTTCTCGAGGATTTGCGTCGGGTGTTTCAGATTAGAGACGAGATGATCTTAAACCTTGATTTGGGCAAGTTCACCGAAAGTCATTTCACTTCCTCGCTAATCGGCTCGCCCGCCGGTTATGTCGGTTATGAAGACGGCGGCATTTTAACCGAACATGTCTTAAAATTCCCCCTGGCGGTTATTATCGTCAAGAATTATTCGCTCGCGAATAACGTCATCATCAAGCAAATGGACGCGATTCTTCGCGACGGGAAAATAATAGATTCGAAGGGACGGGCGATTTCTTTTCAAAATTGCTTTTTCGCGTTTGTGGAAGAAGAAAAAAGCAAGCCGATCGGTTTTATCGCTTCCGAGTTTAAAAAAGCGAAAATAAACCCGTATGTCGACGAGATATTGCCCGAACTAAAGAATTGCGATTATTATCAGGAAAGACTTAACGATGTTTTGGCCCGTCTCAGGCAATACGATTATCATATTACCGTTGATATCAAAGCGATAGATTACGAGATTTACCACAGGATAGTAAAGGAACTTAGCAATTTTGATAATTTCCGTCCGCATAAACGATATGTTTACAAAATCAACAAAAACCGGGAATTGGTAAAAACATTAAAACGAAGTTAGCCAACTTCGTTTTTATTTTTTAAAATACGATATAAAGATCGCCATTTTTATAATTTTCTTTATTATTATATCAATTTATAATGAATTTTGATATAATATAAAAAAAGGCGTTAATGATATAAACGAGCGATAATTTACCGATAATATATTAAGGTGAGACTATGATTAGCATTAGTCGAAAAAACGAACATTTGACCGACATCTTCACGGCCGACAGTTTTTTGGAACTGGGAAACATCAATTACGACGTTTTGGTTCGATTGTTGAATTATGAAATGGTCGACTATGAAGACGTTACATATTTTCCGATTCAAAAACACGGCATCGGCAGCAGCGCGATAAAGGACGACGTTTTAAGAAAAAAGTTGCCTTTTTTGTTTTTTGCTAATATTAATCGGAAAAACCGCAACCTGCAGTTATTTATCACATACGGGCTGTTAACGCTTAAGAATAAGAAAAACCGGGAAATATTCGCTCCCGTCGTTTTAATCCCGGTTGAAATGTATTTTGAAAACGAAAAGATTTTTTTTCAACAGATTGCCAAACCGATTGAAAACCAGGTTTTAATCAGTCATCTGGGCAAAACGAAAAACATAACTCTTTCAATTCCCGACAAACTTGACAAACTGTCCGATCTCGATGATTTTTGTTGGTATTTGCAAAGGGTGACGGAATGCGATTTGCATTTGGAAAACTATCTCACCTATGCGTCCATCGTACCCGACAAAATAAAGATAAGAAAAAGTAAGTTTCAAAGATTTGCGGAAACGGGCGATTATCTGCACGATAAATTATTCGCCAAAAACGCCGAGGGTATTTACTATATCGCCGCTTTAAACCGCGAACAGCGTTATGCCGTCCACAGCGCAAACCGCGGCGGGAATATCGCCATCCATGGCCGGCACGGCACCGGGAAAACGACCGCTTTAATAAACGTCGCCGTTAACGCGATCAGGCAAAAAAAGCGCGTTTTGTACGTCTCCAACATGGAAGAAACCTTAGAACGAGTATATGACTTTTTCGCGGACAATAGCCTTAATCAATTTGTTTCGCGTCTCTATCAATCTTTCGCGAGCCTTTATCAAAAAGACATCGCGGCGCCCGCGGCCGAGACGGCGGACGAGGGCGAAGATTTTTCCGCGCTATACGAAAATTATGAGTTTATCGATAAATATCAAAAGGCGATCAACAACCGCATTCTTGACTATCGTTATATAGAGGTTGTTAACGAATTGCTTTTATTGTCATTGCATGACGCGAAGATAATTCCGATCGACGATTTGTCGAACATTTATAAGTTTGAGTTTTTGGAAATCGTAAAGGCGCTCGAGGCGATTCAGGCGAGCCTGGAGAACATCAGCGGCAGTTTTAAGGATAGTATTTGGAAGGACATCCCCATTTTTAACAACATTAAGTACCCTAATCAAATCATTGCATTGATTTACCAGGTTGAACAATGTTTTAAAATATTGGAATCCGAAAAAATAATACTGGAAAACGAGCACGGTTTTCGAGAAATTAGCAATTACGCCTATTTAAAAAACGTTATCCAAAAATTTTTAAACCTCGATCCGGAGGAGATTCCCGAATCGTGGTTGATCCCGGAAAAGTTTGAGGAAGCTAAAGAAAAGTACCGGGATCTGAAAAATGATATTTATCAGTTGCAGGAAGAGGAATATTTGCTTAACGTTCGTTATAACAAACTTGATTCCCTCGATATTGACGCGGAAATAAGCGCGCTTTTGGGCGATTATTTTAAAGCCGAGGATACCGCGGCGATAGATAAGATCCTTTTGAGAAGGGACGAGATCGAAAACAAACTAAACCGCGCCGCCCTGCAATCCGATATTTACAAAAAATCGCTCAATAAGATAAAGCACTTGCTGAATTGGCAATTCACGGTCGACAATAATATCTTGGATGAAATCACACGGTTGGAGGAAGTTTTAAAGGAACTCGAGTTTAACCGGACAATTGTTAATATTATTGTCAAGGGTCGTTTTCCCGAGATTTTTAATCAAGCGCTTGATATTTCGAAAAACATCGAGTCGGCGCAAAGCGAGATTGCCGGCCTGGTCCGGACCTTTTCCAAAAAAGATATCGCCGGTCTCGAGGCGACGGTTGACGCACTGGAGAATTACCGGAAAGACCAACCGATTAAACGCAGCGACTATCGCTTATTTTCCAATTTGAAAGAAAGAAACTATAAAGAATACGTCAGAATCACCAAACTTGCGCGTCGTTTTCGGGAGTTGCGCGGCGGCATAAAGGCGCTTCAAAACCAATTCTTGACGCTTACCGGATATGAATACAGCGCCGACGCATTGTATCACATGAATTATCTGCATTTGTATTTTTCGAATATCCAAAACCCGATGATTCGAAGCAAATTGGCAAAGTTCCTAATCCGAGTCGCCGACGGCAACGTCCATAAAAATTACCGCCGCACCTTTGCTCTTTTCTCGCAGGCATATGCTAGCCTGAATGAATACTATGAGATTTTGCGGGAATATGGTTTGGCTTCCGGCGTTGACGAGTTTTCGCACCGGGTTGACGAGATCAACAAAGCTAACGCTTATTTGCTTAGATTGTTTATTTCTAACGATCGGCTTCTCGTCGTTCACCGGAATTACAAAAATGAATACGTCGCGGCGGAGGAATATTTCAAAATCAGAAATTCCTTGCGGTTTGTCGCGGAAAAGAAAAAAACCCTGCGCGGACACAAACTTTACCGTCAGTTGTTTGGAATGCATTACCGGGAAAACCAGACAAACATAAACCATCTGGCGCGGCTGATGCAAAATTATAAGCTATACACGGAGTGTTTTGTTACGAACGACGACACGGTTAAAAGCTTGGAGGCCGCGAACAATGAGAAAATAAAAGCGCATCTAATCGTCTGCCGGGAAGAAACGGAGCGGTTGAACGAGATTTTTAAATTATATTTTAAAATTTTTCGTGACGGCGTTTCCCGGTATTATTACGAGTCTTTTCAAACCAATTTGGATTATTTAAATAAACTTTCCGAATCCAAAGAAGAGTTGATTACTTACCTGACCATTACCGACAATTTCGCCGTGTTGAACAAATACAGGCTTTCCAAATTAATAAATTACATCATTAACGAACCGCACGGTAATAATTTTGTTAACGACTTTAAATACGCGTACTTTTCGATGTTAAAGGAAATGCACCTGCAAAAAGCGCCCTTCCTTCGGGAATATCCGGAAATCCCCGCGCGACTGGATACTATTTGCCGGGAAGAAAACCGGAAAATAAGACATATCCATTATGAAACGGTGCAAAAAATCCGGAAGACGAGCGGGACGCGCTTTTACGTCTACGGGATAAAAAACCTTGACTATAACGGATTTATTAAGAGAACGGAAGGGATTAAGCACTTATTCCTCGCGACTTCTCTGACGGTTAATTTGTTCGTTAACGTCAAGCTCTTCGACATGATAATCATTGACGACGCGCACCTGCTGAGCGCCGAAGAATATAAGAGCGCTTTGGAAGGTCATCAACTTGTTATTGCCGGCGAGCAGCAGTTGCAAAGCGCCGTCACGAATAATTTGATCGCCCGGATTCACCCCAGCAGGATGATTCAGTTTAATTACCGGTTTGCGCCGACGCCGATGAATATTTTGTCGCACCTGCCCGGATTGCGCGGCCAGATATACAATAATTTTTATGAAAACTTCGGGATTGACATCAAACACGGCGATCTGGCGGAATTGGTGTGCCAACTCCTGGAGGAGAAAGAAGATGGCGCCGTTAATGTCTTTATATCGTCGTATTCGACGCAAAGAAAATTATACGAGGAACTGGCCGCTTATTTGGCGGAGCGGGAATACGGTATTGACGACATAATTCGGCTTTTGACCAAAAACATTAATATTTCCTGTCTTTCGCTCGCCTATATGTACGATGCCGATTATAACATCCTGTTCTTAGAGGATTATTATGAGATTGACCAGGAGTATTTGGTCTTTGACATGATTGACAATATGATATTGTGCCGAAAGCAAATAATAATCTATGATTATTATGACAGGCTGGGACAAGACAATGATTCCTTGTTTATGAGGAAACTTAGATCCGTTATCGACAACAAGTTTACTTTCAAAAAAGAGTTCTCTTCGCCGCTCGTCCAGCAGATTGCCGCGAAGTTGGAGAAACAGAAATATATTGTTTACAGCTCCAACGATTTAACTTTGTTTGTCAGGGACAAGAACAAACTTTTCGGGGTTTTGCTATTTTGGGATATCGAAAAATCAAATTTTGATATTATCAACGACTATCGGGATTTCTATGTTTTAAACAACAAGAATAATTTCAAAACGATCATCGTTTGGGCGATGGAACCTTCTGTTGACGATATTGTGAAAAAGATTGTAGAGGAGATAGGCGATGGCGAAACGCGGGACTAAGAAAAGATTTTTGGAGTTTGTAAAATGCGTCAAACAAGATCCGCATCGTTATTTCTATATTAAAAGCACTTTAATTAAACTAAAGGAAGCCGATGTCGATATCAACACGCAAGTTTATGGCGGCTCGACGCTTTTGCATGTCGCCATGAAACTAAACAACTTGAAGCTGTTTAACCTTTTCATCAAGTCCGGCGTTAACGTTAACCTGGCTAACGAAGCGGGGGAAACCCCGCTCCATCGAGCCGTCATCGAAGGCAGGATGAATTTTATCAAAAGCCTGGTTAACAATAATTGCGATCTTAACTTGGGAGGCGAGATGGAACAGACCCCTCTTCACTTGGCCGTGATTAACGGCAATCTTGAAATCGTTAAATATTTGGTCGATCACGGGGCGGAAATAATGGTTATAGACGAGATAAACAATCTCCCGATTGATTACGCGATTGACGAGCAAGACGTTAAAATAATCAAGTATTTCCTTACGAAACAGGACGTTGACGATACGAGAATGGAAAAAATCAAAAAAATACTAGAGGAAGCAGGTGAGCCGCTTGTTTAACTTCAGCCGCTTAATGGAAAAAATCAGGGAATACACGGAAAATTATTCCGCTTGGGGGATTATCCGCCTGATTATGGATTTATTATTGGTTATTGCTTTTTTCTATATGCTTTACCGGATATTGCGGACCAGGGCGCAAGGTTACCGGATATTTCTTTTGATTTTTATTATCGTATTAATATACTTGTTAAGTTTTATTTTTCAACTGTCGATATTTTTGAAGCTGCTCGAATATGTTTTCTTCTGGGGATTGGGAATATTTATAATCGTATACAACCAGGAAATAAGACACGCGCTCGATTTGTTTTTCATTCCCCCGAAAACCAATTCAACTTATTCGTCCCGTCAGGAAAAAATGGCTATTATAAATATTTTGGTTAACACTGTCGATTTCCTATCCAAGCGCAAAATGGGCGCTTTGATAACGATCGAGCGCGAGGATAATTTAAATATCTATATCGAAAAAGCGATCATTCTGAAGGCGGTCGTATCGCAGGAGTTATTGACGACGCTATTCGCGCCGGGAACGGCCTGCCACGACGGCGCGGTTATTATAAGGAAAAATATCGTCATGTGCGCCGGGGCGTATTTTCCGTCGACGGACAAATATGACGTTCCTAAATTTCTTGGAACCCGTCACCGCGCGGCAATCGGCATCGCCGAAAGATCCGACGCCTTGACAATCGTCGTTTCCGAGGAAACGGGCAATGTTTCGGTGGCTCTCGACGGTTTGATTAATTTAAAATTAACCCGGGAGGCGCTCGAAGAGATACTCGACCGTCATTTAAGCAGCAAATAAGAAAGCCATTGCGTGATTTTCGCGACAATGGCTTTTTTTTTGTTCATAATAAAAAGCGATTTTTCGGGATAAGATAGTGTCAAATTGTTTTGGGTAAATACAAAAATGAAAAACATGGTGAAAGAATCACCATGTTCTGTATTAGTTTATTGATTCATCTTTACTTTAGGGTGAGTCTCCGCTATAATTTAAGCGACAAACCCAATACAGAGGAGGACCCACCATGTATAGTATACCACAAACTAATACAGATTTGAAGAGGGATTCTAGAAAATTTAAAATTTATAATATCGAATTCAGATTTGAAGAATTCGCCAAAGTGCTTGCAAGACAAGCGATAACCGAATTTCTTGAATCGATTGATAATCAATACTTTGAAAGTAAGCGATGGAAATCAACTCATAAGAATCACGGTTTTAAAGAACGAACGCTTATTACTTCCCTTGGCGTCATTAGGTTTAGAAGGCGATATTATGTTGCCTTAAATAAATCCAAAGGACACGAAAACTACTTCTTCGTCGATAGGTTTTGCGATATAGGTAAATATTCACGCCTTACGGCGGGCGCCATGCTTAGGTTAACCCAAATGGCCGTGGAAGTAAATGCTTCTTTCGCCGCTAAACACGCTTTAACCGACGTTGAGATCTCGAGACAAACGGTATCCAACTTACTGAAAAGCTTTAAGCCGATAATTCACGATATTCCCAGAACTGAAGAAATGATCGAAAGATGTAATCTCGCAAAAGAAACTGTCTACATTGAGCTTGACGAAGCGCACTGTAACCTTCAAGAAAAACAATTTCAGGGGAAACGCAAGAAAAACGCTCTCGCCAATCTCGGTTTGCTTCATACTGGGCATTCTCCCGATACTTTACGTTCCAAACGCAAAGAACTCGAAAATAAGCGTTATTTTGGCGGTTTAAACGTTGATACAGGCAGTTTTTGTGATCGGATCTATGGTTACATCTTAAAACGCTTTAAAACATCAGACTTAAAACGGATTTTTGTAAGCGGTGATGGCGCTAAATGGATTAACAACTTCGCATCAATACTAAGGGACTGTTTTAGAGCAGAAGATATTGACGTCATTCAAGTACTTGATAAATTCCACCTGAGAAAAAGGCTAACAACGATTTTCTCCGGCGACAGTCAAATGATTAATTTCTTCTTCGATAATCTGGGGGAACTCGACGCGGGGAAATTCAAGCTAATCGCGAATAATTTCTACCAAAAGCGCCCGAATCATAAATGTAGTCCCGAAGTCTTCCGCTCCCATGTTAAGTACATATGCGATAATTTCAAATTCATCAAAAACCAGCTTCATCCGGAATACAAAACCTCATGCAGTATGGAAGGACACGTCTCCCATGTGTTGGCATCGCGTCTTACGTCAAGGCCTAAAGCCTTTAATAGAGCGAGTTTGGAAGCCTTAATACAGTTAACAATCATGAGAGCAAATCTTCACGAACTAACAGCGGAAGATATCATTGAATGGCGAAAGCCGGTTCCGGAAGAAGCAAAACAAGTCAGAAGCAAATCCGCATACAAGATGCATAAAAGGTTTTATGACTTTAACGTCGATTTAAAGGTCATGGAATCAAGCAACGCCAAGATGAAGGATTTCATACATAAAATCGTTTCACCTAAATGGTTGTATAGTTAAAAACACTTAAAAATTTCGACGCCTATTTATAGCCTAACTAATACTGTATTTACCCAATAAAATTTTACACTACCAGATTAAATGAAAAGGTGAATCTACTCGAAAGTAAATCCACCTAGTTTTGCTTGTGAAAGTAATTTGCTATTATTTATTCTTTTTGTTTTCTTTTCTAAATTTTCTTAATTGTTTTAACTCTTCCTTTTCTTCTTTAGTGAACTTAAACTCATTGTAATCAACAATCTCCCACCATACAATCACTAATATAATGTATATAAGATAAATTGAAAAGGTACAAAGTGATAATACTAAAAATACATTATCAGGAACGATACTAGAAATATGCCTATTAGTAATTATATCAAGTAATAACAATATAACACTAAATATTGAAATAAGTAAATATATGTAAATTGGTATAATTTTAAAATAATTACATGGGCAATAATCTCTGTCTTTAAATTTAATTATTTTACGCAAAATCGAGTTATCTTTAACACGAAATTTATATTTTATGCGTGATGACATCGGTCTTCTTGTATCTAGATGCTCTGCAAAAGTTAGCATCAATGTTAGCACCGAAGATAATGTAAAGTATATAATCATCTTGTTCCTCCTAAAAATTTAGTCCCCATTTTTTTAAACCTTTCCCAATACCATAGCTTAATCCATATGTAACTCCTGTAGCTATCCATATTTTAATTACACTTCTAGTGAAATTTTGAGAAATAGATGTTGCTAAAGAATTTGCAACTCTACCGCCCCATAGATTTAAAACCTTTTGATAACCCAAACCTGTTCCATATCTATCGTAAGCAGTAAGAATTGCTTTTACTCCCGTTCTTCCTGTTTCATCAAGATTACTACCAATTGACTTAAAGTGTTGCGCACCTCTACCACTAACTGCTCCACCGGCAGCTCCCAAGATACCTGCTGTAATTAAACCAGACCAAGAAAAATCATCATGAAAATAAGCGCTATCTAACGCATATTGACCCATCCCCATCGTGGCACCAGCAATAATTGATAATCCTAAATTAATACCTGTATAAGCAAGAATCGCTGACCCGGCAGCAAATAATCCATCAATACCAGCTTGAATCCAATCAATTTCTCCATTATACTGAAAATATTGACTAACAGCACTACCAGCAAATCCAATTCCAAAAGCTAACAGAGTTCCTACAATCAACGAGATTGCAATATGCCCTGTTGGATCGTACTTATTAACGGGGTCGTTGTTGCAGTACGCATATAAGTTTAATCCATTGATACTTTCTGGATCTAAATATTCGATTGAATCTGGTGAAATCCATCTACATAATTCAGGCGAATAGTAACGTGAGGATACCCAATAAAGCTGAGTTTCATCGTCATAATAATACCCTTTGTAACGGAAGGGGTTCTTTTTGCCAATAATCTGATTGCCTATTATTTGCAAAATATTGCCATACGCATCGTACACATATTTTACCACGATGTTTCCGTTCCTGTCAATCAGTCCGACAATATTCCCGAAAACATCCCTTACATAATAATACTCTTTTTTATCTTGAAGATCAATCATTCCATATAAGGATCCGCTTTCATCATACAGAAAATCCAGTATGCCATTGCTTATCAACTTGGAATCTTCATAATAATAACAAATATGTAATTCCGGTCCTCCCGGAAAAAACCTTTTTGATTCTTTGACTCTTAGGCCTTGAGCATTATAGTAATATTTTACCTCAAATCCTGTCTCTTCGTTTTGTAATCTTGTGAGTCTTCTTCCTTCCCACTCAAATCTTATGCCTGGATAATACTCTCCATCAAACCGACCGTAAAATGTCGGGTTCCCGGGGAAATGATCGTTATACTCTATGGTTTTCTCTTGACCTACAGGACCGTATTTTACAAGACGGTCCTTCCAATAATCATCATATTGATACTTGATATTACTTATCAGGTTTTCTTCGTTCTTGTTATTATAACCGTTATATATTTTTTTGCTGGTAATATTGCCGTTTGAATCATATGCAAACACAACACACTTATCAACTTCAGCGATGCTTTCTTCGATAAGTTGGCCGGAATAATCGTACACATAGTTTCTTATCTCGCTTCCGTTTTCTTTTATCTTCTTAACATTGCCATTGTTGTCATATTTGCTATATTCCCTCGTGATAGTTTCCGAGTTTGACTTAATTGTTTCTTTACGTACTTGCGTGGTAGTTCGCTCTCTGGTGACATTATTACTATACGCTTCAGAATATTCATATTTATTGGACAGAATGTGTTTTCCGTTTCTGCTAATACCTGTCTCGCTTAAACGGCCGAACACATCATATTTTTTATGTTGAGTCGTTACTTCAATGTAATTTTTAAGGATAGAATAACTAGTCAAACTATTATTGCATAATAACATTTCTATTTGGCCTTTTAAGGGATTACTTGACTTAGGATCCTGGGAATCCATTTTTCTTCCTACAGATGTGGTAAAATTGGAATACTTAAAACTTAGTGGAACATCAACCGAAAAACTATCACCGCAGGGTTCGTTTTCATCGTTTATATAATACCTATCTACTGTAAACCTATAAACCGTTCCGTATTCCGGATCATTATTATAACGAAGAAACCATGACAGAGTTACAAGCGTCCAAACATTATTGGGAATCGTTAGTCCTGTATTGTAAGTATTAATCCTGTCTATTTCTACATCATCGATTTGTAAATAGAGGGCTTCCCCCAATCTGTATAAACCTAATGTGTGTCTGGACGAGTCTTTATGCTGGAAAAGATATTGCCGGTTGCTTGTCGTCTCGGTAATGTATACCCTTAACGCAGTAGAACCTCTATTCCCGGCTAAACCGAAATTATACGTGAGCTTCTGACCATCGGCAACATAAGCGTGCCTGTTTATGTCTCGGTTGTATTCAAAGGTACGGTCGACGTCAAATCTCACCTTGGGTCTTTTCGTAAATTCAAACGGCTTCGTTCCGTCAATGGATATAAGAGAGTTGTTTAGTGTGACAACGTCATAACCCCAAACAAGAAGCTGTTGATTATAGTGACTAGTGCTGGAAAAATCATCAAAAGAATCCTTCGAAAACACGTATTCCTTGCTGCATTGATAATACTCCTCGATAGAATTATGATACAAAAAATTGCCGTTATTAGTAAAAGCAACCGCAGAAATCGCTCCCCAGAAAGAGGGCCCAAAAACCATTGTGCTCTTATCTTGCAGTGTGACTTCTTGCGAATTGACTTCGGTAATAAACCCTCTTGATTCGTCATTTAGATAGAGTCTAAAATAGAAGGTATCCTTTCCATTAAGTATATACGAGGGTGTGTGATTCCAGGTTAAAGCGAAGAAATTCCAATCAGGAAACGGAATATATACGTTAGACATGGTAAATGTTTCGATGTGGTCTTCTGAGATCTCCAGCCTTAATTCCAACTCACCGTTATTATTTATATACACACTTAATGAACTGGGTGAGCCGGAGTCAGGAGAGACACGGAACAAGCACCTTCCATAATTACTTACTCTTTTTTTAAACCAGAACATCACCGTGCCCTTCCATCCATCGCCATAAAGGTTAACGGGATATGACAACTTTTTTCTGCCATCCATGCATTCAATGCAAGGAATGTAGGGATCAAGTTTTGGTATCAAATCAGTTCCGGTTTTTGGACTAATCCTTTTTTCCGTCCATTTTCCTTCGGAATTCTTACAGATAACCGTAGCGTCTTTGATTGATTGAATCCATCCATCTATTTTATTTTTTTGGTTAAAAAAGCAAGAGTATACAAGTGGAGAATCAGTATTTTGATATTTGTAACCTTCGAAAAAGTCAGCGAAATTTCTATTCCGGTAAGCATATGAAGGACTGAATGATTGCGTAAGCGTGCGGCTTTTGATTTTAGTTTTTTTGCCGCAGACTTCGCCTAGATTATCATAAAGATAATTGATATTGCAGTGAGGCGAGCCTTCACGTGAATCGGAAACTTTTATCAGCCGATGATTCAGATCATATTCATAACAGACAGAATGGGACAACCGGTGGTCTGCATACCTACTCAATCGCCCCAAGGTATCATATTGATAGGAATAGCAGAGCGTCTTATATGGCAAGCCTTTTTTCTTTAGCTTTATTTCGCTGAGGCGGTCCTCATCGTCATAATAAAAGTAAAAGGTATCGCCAAAGGTATCGCCATTAAATCCTATTTTTTGAGAAGCTAACCGGTCAGTATACACCAGGCTGCCATCGACATAATCATCATCATATGTGTATTCTACAAGCCTCTTATCTGTTCCTACTGTGACCGATGTCAACCTGCCTGATATTGATTCGAAGTCAAATATATACTGTACCCCGTTATCCAAAGTAATTGTTTCAATCTGGTTTTTTGAATTATAAGTATATGAAACATTTTTACTTGTTTCTGTTTCATCATTTGATAAAACTATATTCAGAATACGATCTAAGTCATCATAATTATATGTGGTTTTGGTGTTGATAGCGTCTTGGGCTTCCTTGATCCGTCTCAATACTTTCTCATAATAATATGAATATTCTTTATCAAGTTCATTTTTGTACATGTCTTGATAAAGTTCGCTATCATAGTTCTTTTCATATTCTGCGCTTACCTCAATATACGTATCGTCAAACGAGATTTCTCTTCGAGTTACGTTATTGTTATCATCATAATCAAAATCATACGCAACGCCGGATTTTGTTTCCGCATATTCAAGATTACCTTTATAGTCATAGATGCGATTTAAAAGCATCGAATTGTTGCCAAAACTTCCTTTTGCTAAACTATTATCCGTGTATTGCGCATTGAAAACATTATCGCCGAAAACTTCTTCTATCGGATTTCCTTTTTCATCATATTCATAAAAAGCCCCCATGGGTTTACGATATAATTGTATGGCATCAAATAGATATTCGGCGGAAGGACCTTTTACGGTGATTTCTATTTTGATCTTGTCGTAGTTGTCCGTCGCCTTTAACTCGGTTATCTGGTATTGCCATTTTTCCTCGTTAACAAAAGAAATTTCTTTTTCTGTTACTATATTATAATCCTTGTACAAAATCACCTTAGCTTTGGCAAAGGTAGTGGCTTGTGTAAAGGTAGACTTGCCCCAGATAATAAACGTAAATATATCAGTAGGATATCCGGATATATTTCTCGTTTGATATGCCTTGACTTCACCGATACCAAAAGGTCTTGTTATCTTCAGCTTTTTCTCACCCAATATACTGTGACATGGATGGCTATTATCGACTACGATTGATAAGTCTCCCGTTCCAAGAATATCCCAATTATTTAAATCATTATCAAAATAGCCGTTATCAACTAAACTGTAGATTGAAGCATATTCGGGGCTATTGTCTTGAATGGCAGATTGGCTTTTAAGTTTTTTGCTTTCATCAAATGAATAACTGATTACCCTTGCCTTATCATCAATCTCATATATGGGCATATCGTTACGATCAAAAAAGAAGTATGATTTTCGTCCTTTGTAATCAGTTATTTCGCTATATTCACTGTGATAGGAAATATTGGTTATCTTGCCACCGTAATAGCATTCATCATACCCATCCGTAAATGATATTACCCTTCTTTTACTGTCATCTAATGTATATTTAACGCCATAAGTGGTATTATCATTTATCTGTTTCGCGATTTCCAGTGTTTTTGCCGACTCATTATATTGAACATAACATTTGCAAACGGTTTCGCCTTTGCTATTTATATGCTCAATAGTTCGTATTACGTTATTACTGTAATTAAGCAATATTTTATTAATTAAAACACTATTTCTACTAATCTCAATTCTCTCGACATTATCTCGATTATGAAAAAAATCTACAATTTCCCCTTTGCCATTTTCTATTGACATAATTTTATAGCGAAAATAGGGATTTTCAGATATATTTAAAAAGTTACCGTCATAGTATTCAATTCGAGATGGGTATATAAATGGTAATTGATAACTACTATAATTATACACTAATTTGTTACCGAACTTGTCGATTAGTTCATAACTATAATGAGCATAATTGTCTACTCTTATAATCCGTGTCATGGTTTCCGAATTGTGATAATAATCACCCGTCCGGATATATTCGTCGACCCTTCCGTCATAATTGCAAATATAAAACCTATCGCCATCCTGGTATAGTTTCTTATAAAAATTAAGCCTTACACCTTTTCCAAAGGATTGAGCAGGTCACTTGCCGACGGCTTCGAGTTTCCGCCGCATCAGCGCGAAGCTGAACGCGGCCAGACCCGTCATGTACGCCAGGCAGACGAGCATGTACAGGTAGAAATTCAGGTTCGCGGGATGGTCATCCAGCATCATGACGTTGAGCATCGCCTTGATCGGCCAGAAGTTCGTGAATATCCCGAGCAGGTACTGCTTCCAGTCGGCGAAAAACCCGAGCAGCGATAACAACGGTATCAGTATCACGATCCCACCGGCCTTGAGATAGGCGAAGTCCTCGATCTTGTTCGCGGCGAAGGTCGCCAGGAGCAAGGCGACGACCCCGGCGAAGAAACTGTTGACCAGGGAGAACGCGACCGCATGGCACCAGCCGATGTTTTCTAGCAAATTGCGTATCACCGCGCGAGCGCTTGACGAAAAAAAAAGAAGGAATTTCCCGCGGATAATTCCTTCTTCGCGTTTGAATCCTTGCTCATAGACCGCTTTCCTCGGCCGGCTTTTTCGCGACATAAAGCTTGTCTTTTACAATAATATATAACACGTATCCCGCGACGCCCAAAGACAAGACGACCGTGACGATCACGGTGATAAGATGCGGCCCCTTGCCTTCCCCCAAAACCGGAAGCAATAATCCCCCGAAATTATAAACGGCATGTAAAAACACGCAAAACCAAATATTCTTCGTCCGGTAAAGAACGATTGCGAGCATCGCGCCGATTAGAAACGTGTAGCCGATTTGCAGGAGCGTGGCGCCAAGACCGGCTCCAAAAAAAAGATTAAAGATATGCATTAGCGAAAAGATCGCCGCCTGAACGACAATCGCAAACAGAACCGGCATTTCTTTTTTTGACTCCAGCAAGTAATTAAAAACGATTCCGCGAAAAGTGACCTCCTCCGAAAAACCGACGACCAAGCACGAGAACGCAAAGACCGCCACGTACGCCGCCGGTTTCACGATTCGCGCTTCCTTTAAAATCACCGAGGCGAAAGGAAAATTATTCGCCACCAGCGCCAGAAAAGGCAAAACAAACAACAAGTCTTTCGCGCCGGGTTTTCGGAATACCTTATATTTTAATTCCAAAAGGATAACGAAAAGGCAGGCGCCGGTTACGGCCCGCGTCGCGATCGTAACCAAAAGATCATTCAAAACATCGTCGGAGACAAGCTTCGCCCCGGCGTAATAAAATATCATCTCAGCCGCGATCACCGAAACAAGGGTCGCGATGAGGATCAGTTCTTTCTTTTTCATCTTTATGGCCGCGGGAGGGTTTTCGCCCCCGTCAACTCCTTCTTCAAATATCATGATTTTTAACCGCCGCCTGAGTTTTATAAGACCAAAGGCAACGGGGCGGCGCAAACCGGACACTCCGGTTTTCCGGTCAAGACCCGCGCCCGGTAATATCCCCTCTCAATGACCTTTCGCCCGCATTCCGGGCAGTAAGTGCTTTGATCGACGCCCGGGACGTTGCCCAAGTAGACATAAGGCAAATAACGGCGGGCTTCGTCCCGCAAGGAAACCAGGGTTTGCGCTGACGTGGCGGGCCGGGTAAGTTTATAAGCGGGGAAGTAGCGGGAAAGGTGGAGAGGAATATTTTTATCGATTGAAGCTAGGAACGAAGCGATCGCGCCGATTTCCGCGGGCGAATCGTTCTCGTCAGTAATCACGAGGGTCGTGACCTCGACATGGATTCTCCCGGCGGCGCGGCGAATCGTCTCAAGCACCGGCTCGAGACTCGCCCCGCATAAACGCCGATAGGTCTCGTCCTTAAAAGCTTTCAGGTCGATATTCATGGCGTCAATATAAGGCAAGAGCTCCTCGAGCGGCTCGGGACTTATGTAGCCGTTCGAAATCAAGGCAATGACTTGCGACGCGTCTTTTTCCTTGATCAGCCGCGCGGCGTCATAAATATACTCATACCAGATCAAAGGCTCGTTATAGGTAAAGGCGATGCCGATATTATCGTCGACATTTTGGATTAGCTCGAACAATTTTTCCGGGGAGAGATACTCCGCCGGGACGCGCTTTTGCGAGAGGCCGTAATTCTGACAAAAAAGGCAGCGCATATTGCATCCCGACGTCCCGATCGAGAGAATCGCCGTCCCGGGTCGGAAATGATAAAGGGGCTTTTTCTCGATTGGGTCGAGCGCAATCGAGGCGACGCGGCCGTAACTTGAGGCGACGAGCTCGCCGTCCTCGTTTTCCCGCGCCCCGCATAACCCCTTCTTCCCGGGAGCGATCAGGCAATTATGCGGGCAAAGCCGGCACCGGACTTTCCCTTCTTCTCTCGCTTCCCAGTATAACGCCCGGCGCCTCATCATTCGCCTTCCCGATAGCGCTTGACTTCGAAACGCTCGATGAGATAATCCTCGTTCGGGGAAATCCCGGCCTTGTCAAGCGCGATTCTCAGTTGCTCTTCGACGGTATCGACCCCTTCCAGCGCGGGAAGGAGGAGTCCGCGGCGGCGGCCCTTAGCGACGATGACGCCATAGCGCGCCGGGTCGAGGTCTTCTTTTCGCGCGGGTTCCGGAGACGAGAGAACGTCGACGGAAATATCCGTTTCCGAGAGCTCAGCCTCTCTTAAGGGCGGGAACCGCGGGTCGCGGAACCCGGCCGAAAGCGCGTTTTCGATAATCTCCGCGGCGAGCGAGTCCTTTGTCGGGACGATCGTCCCGATGCATCCCCGCAGGGCGCCGTGTTTTTTAAGCGAGACGAACGCCGCCGCCCGGCGGCCTTTCAGTTCCTCGAAACCCTCTTCGGGAACGGGCATCGTCTTGCGCCGTTTGAAATAATACTCAAGGCTCGCGCGCGCGAGACGGACATAGTCGTTGCTTCTTTCCGCCCGCGCCCGGCGACGCTCATCGCTTGCCTTGGCGAGCCGGGCGTAAGCGTCGTTATCATTCGCGCCAGCCCGAAAACTCATCACCCCGTAACCGACCCCGAAAGGCCCCTCGTAAGAAAGGCGCGTCCCGGTAAAGCCGCCGCCGAGAGAGCCCAAAAGGACGTAAACCGAGCGCAGCGCGCATTCGCCGGCTTCCTCGACTAAGACCGGGTCAAGATTTAAAATCCCCTCGGCGTCGCCCGCCTCAAGCAGGGAAAGAAGTTTTTCGTCGAATTCCCGACCCCGGGGCGAATACGGATAGGGCCCGTCAGGCGTCAGGCGATGGGAGAGGTCGCCGCTTGCGATTATAACTGCGCGACGGCCCAAATTACGCGTCGCTTCCCTAATTTTCACGCCAAAACGGTATAATTCCAGGCCGCCGAGAAGCCCGTATGTGATATGGACTAGTTCGTAGTCGCTATATGACTTCTCGATAAAATACAAAGGCACGATCGTCCCGTGATCGAGTTCATAGCGGCGGTCGTAACCCGCGAGGTATTTTTCGGTGAGCTTTGCGACGGGGATTCCGTCCGCCTGCGAAAGCGTCGCGATCTCGCGCGTTAGTCCCGCGTCAATTTTTTTCTCAAACCTGACGGAGCGGGCGCGAAAACGGGACAGGTCGCCGGAAATCCGCTCCCCGAAACTGATCGCGACCGCGTCGCTGAACATCACGCCGTGCGGGGTGACGACGATGATCGTCTCGGGCGCGAGGCCCTTAATCTTTCGCCCGACGTCAAGGCAAGCGTCGACAGTCGCCTTGATCTTCCGGTTATCGCCGACCTCGGGAACGGCGATCGGGGGATGGGGCATCAGGTAATATCCCAAAATATCTTTCATTTTTTCACCTCGGATTAATAATTTATCCCCTATTTACTCTCCCGCATCAATATTCTTCCGGGAAACGCGTGAAATATCCCGGCGAAACGAAAATCCGCCTATCTCTTCCGCTCGGAAAGCTCGCGAGCGAAAACATTCTTACCCAGGCGGGCGGTGTGTCTCCGCCAAAGCGGCGGTAGCTTATCGAATGAGGAGCGCAGGGCGGCTTCGGCGTTAAAGGATGCGACCAGTTCTTCCTCGCGCCGGCTGCACTTTTCGGAAAAAGCGCGCAGTGTCGCGTCATCGGGAGCGGTCGCGAAAAGTTCCGCTTCTTCTTTTATGAATTCCGCCTCGAGCGCGCGCATAGATTCGCGCAGCCGGGAGGCGTCGATTATCCCGGCGAAGGCAGCCCGCGTCAAGTACTCGCGACGAAGCCAATAACTGAGGCTTTCCTCGGGATCGGTAAATACCGGCGGAATAACCAGCGGGAAATACACGGGCTTGAAAGCGGAGAGGCAGGGGCTGGAACAGCCTGTAAACCAAATGCTCGTCCTTTCACCGCTCCTTTCCACAATCATGCTTCCCGTCGTGTGATCGCCCAAAAGCGAGGCGTGCATGCAGACGCTTTTAACGCTGCCCTTCCGGTAAAGCTTTCGCTCGTTGGTCTCGTGATGATGGCGCAGGGCGCGCATCATCGCTTCAAGCGAAAACTTCTTCGCGTCCAAATAACCGCAAGCGTCGCGCTCCCTTTGCGCGGAACCGGAAAACCGCGTGTAGAGAAAGTCGCTATGTTTCCGCGCGAAACCCGCGGCGAGATTTGCGTTCGCGGAATAGCCCGCGTTTAGCGACAGGCGGTTGCTGATGTTATAGCGGGAGTCGATTTTCATTTCCGCCCAATCGCGACCCGCGGTCTCGAGCACGTAGGCCTCGTTATCGTCGGCGATCAGGTAGGAATTATCGTAGTAAAACTTCTTGTCGAACCCGCAATTTCCACCCTGGCCATAACGGCGGAGGAGGTCCTTGATTACTTCCTTGGCTTCCGTGGCCGACGCCGCCCGCTCAAGCGCCAAACGCAAAAGATCCATGCCCAAAAGGCGTTCCTCTTTCTTATCGCAGCCTTTCGTGAAGACCGCCTCGTTGCCGATAACGACGCCATGCTCGTTTATCCCCATTTCCCCGCCCCACATCCAACTCGGTTGGACGAGATAAAAGGCGTGGGTTTTGGGGACCTGTTCGATTTCGATATAGGTGCATTTCAAGGTCTTTTCCTTATGTTCCATCCGCGGATAAAAAAGCGCAAGATTAGGCTCGTTCGGCCCGCGGTCGCTGTTTTTCCCGAAGATATAGCCGTCGGGAGTCTTTCTGTATAGAGTGTCGCACATGTCGTTCACCTCGTTTCGCTTCTTACCAATATTATAGCAGGATTAAGGCGCGATAACAAGAGATTACTCTTCCGCCGGGGTTGCGAGCGCATTTTTTCAAAAATGTGTAAAGTTTACTTGACATACAGGAGAACGGATGATACAATATTTTCGGTAAGATATTTTTACGGGGGCGATAATGAAAAACAGATTGGAAGAATTACGGCGAAAAAAAGGAATAAGTCAGGAAAGGTTGGCCGAGGCGATGGGCGTTTCCCGGCAAACGATCAATTCGTTGGAAAACGGCAGGTACAACCCTTCGATCAAGCTAGCATTTAAGCTTGCCCGCTATTTTGACCTATCAATTGAGGAGATATTTATTTATGAGGAGGATAATAAATAATGAAAATGTTCGGAAAATCTTATTACGAGGCGCTTTTTTATCTCGGAATCGGTTTCGGGGTTGTAATCGCGCTCAACCGGAGATTTAAATTTTTGCCGGACTTCGCGGTCGGGTTTCTTACGGGGCTCTCGATCGTTTTAATGCTTGTAGCCGGAGCGCTCCGCTTCAAAGAGAAATACTTGAAAGCGGCCGAAATCAGGCGCGGCGACGAGCGGATGCAAATGATAAGTGGAAAAGCGCATGAGGCGGCCTATTACGCCCTGCTCGCGCTCGGCGCCGTCGCGATTCTCTCGTTCTCCTTTCTCGGCGAGGCCTTTATCCGCGCGGCGCTCGGGATCGCGGGCGCGATTTTCTTTCTTTTCATTGCGCAACTTATCGCCGGTTGGATTTACGCTAAGCGTCTTTAAGAAATTTCTCGTTTCATGGTTAAAAAAATTTTATTGCATAAAAAAAGAGTTGGGGAAAAGTTGCCAACTCTTTTTTCTCGGAAATAATAGTCTCTTCTCTTATTGAGTCGATCAATGCTTCTTCTTCATCCTCTAGATCCTATGTTACGTTAACGGTAACAAACTTATCGTGAAACTTAAATTTTTTGACTGAATCGTCTTTCCTCGCGGTAATCTCCTCAATGCCAATTATCATTTGATCTTCTTCTTCCGCCAATAACTCGATAATGATTGCGTTATTCGTTATGTTAAAATCCTCATATACCACTGAATTAATTGTGATAGAAATTATTTCGTCAGCCGGTATATTTAATATGCTCACTTCTAAGTCAAACTCCGATCCCGCGGTCACGCTTTCCGGGGCATTGATGCTTGTTATATATATCCGTCCTTTGCTAGACAGTTCAATTGTAACGCCGGCATTTTGAACATTTATCGTTGTAAGCTCATCTTCTTTAAAATACTTGATTTTTTCCAAATCGTATCGGATTTGCCCTTCTTTGAGTTCCCAGTCTAATTCAATTTCTATCATGACCAAATCATTATATGAACCCTCTTTAAATTCATCATATTCTACCGAATCTATTGTGACGGATTGTATTTCATAATCTTGAGGATTGTCCAAATAAATTATAATCAATACTGTTTCCGAATAGGCGTATGTTTTTTTGTTGGCCGTTACTTGACTAACCGTTATATCTTCTTTTTCATCTTGATCGTTGGTATCGGATTTTATTATCGTTATTTTCAGCGTTTCCGTTATCGTGTTATCTTCGTTGATAATTCCCGTATAAATTACGTTGAAACTACCTTCTTCATTCATATTAACATTTGAAGTATCGATGTTGATGTCGATATCAACTTCCTCGCCCTTATATTGCGCTTTGTATGCGTCGCGCCAATCCGGTTCTTCATCGCCAACATTGTATGATGTTTGAAAATCTTCATTAAAAACAAAAACATATTCTTCCTCTTCCGAAACGCAACCGAACAAAAAGACAAACATAAAAAAAACAAAGAACAGTCGGAAGTATTTACTCATCCTTATCTCCTTTTTTTTTTATAGAACTATATCATGATTTTTCCGCTTTGTCAACTTTCGACGGTTTTCTAAGCATCTAAAAAAACATTTTATTCCGGCCGGAATGAAATGTTTTTTCTTAAAGGAAAAAATAAACGATCAAAAAAGACAAAATAAAACCGATTAGGTTAATAACGAGCCCGATTCCGATTACCTTGCCGTATTTTTTGATCCCGACCGCGGAGAAATAAAAAACTGTGATGTAGATCGTCGAATCGGTTACGGTATGGATAAAAGTCGTCAAAAGACCGGTGAAACTGTCAGGTCCGTATTTCTCGTAAACTTCGATCATCATCGCGAACGACGACGACCCGGAAAAGGGACGCAGGAGCATCTGCACAAAAAGAATCGGCGAGAAGACGCCGGAAAAACGCAATCTTTCCAAGTCTTCAACGATCCCGCAGTTCTCGATTACGGCGATTAGGAAGACGAACCCGAGAATATAAACGTACATGTTGACGACCGTGGCGGCGCCTTCCTTTACCCCGGAAGCGAACGAAGAAAGGCAGTTGCATCTTTTCAGAAGCCCGTAAATAATGACGAAGGCGATAAAACCGGCGATAAAATAATCACTCATCGCTTTTCACCCTTATAAACCGGCTCACGATAATCGCAACGACGGTGAGGATAAAGGTCGCGATAATTATAAACGGCACGAGTTCCATCGTGATTTTCGCTTTATAGATTTCCCTGATGCCGACGATTGTCGCCGGGAAAAGAGTGAAACTCGTGATGTTAAGAAGCAAGAGAGTAATCATCGCCCGCGTCGCGCCGTCCTTGCCTTGGTTTTCTTTTTTCATCTCCTTTAGCGCCGCGATCGCCATCGGCGTGGCGCCGGCGCCGAGTCCCAAAAGATTGGCCGCGATGTTCGCGCAAATATACCGGTGGGCGGGACTGTTTTCGTCAAGGTCGGGGAAAAGCGCCTTTATCGGCCTTCGGAAAAGACGGGCCAGATGGTCGATAAGGCCGCTGTCGAGGGCGATTTGAAAAAGGCCGTTATAAAAGACGATGATTCCGCCGACCTTGACCGCCAAATCAAGCGTCCGGTAAGGAACGTCAAGCGCGGCGTCGATCAAGGTTTCGACGTTTCCGGTGAGGACGGCGTAGATTATGCAAAACAAAACGAGAAAAGCCCAGATTTTATTCATCAGTAGTACCTGTGGATATCAGTCTCAAATACCTTTTTACCGTCGAGATAGAGGGTAGCCTTGCCGATGACCATGCCGCTTGAAGGCTTCTTAAGCAAATAAATCACGAAAACGAATTTTTCCCCTTCCCGCGCCGGGTAGCGAACGTCTTCCGTGATCATCGGCGTCGCCGGGTAGAGGTAATCGTTCACCTTAACGATTTGGCGCCTGATGACGGTCGCGATTTTATAATTATTAAAACCGTATTCCAGCAAGTTTTTATGAACCTGCCAGTCGTTCCCGCAATTAAACGTCACGACGATAATCTCCATCCCGTCTTTCTTCGCGCTCGTCACGAGCGTTCGCTTGGCGCTCGTCGTGTACCCCGTCTTCCCGCCGGTGACATAGTCAAGCGATAGGATAAGCCGGTGCTTGTTTACAAAATACATTGTCTTGCCTTCGCCCGTTTTCGCAACATATTTCTTCGCTCCGGCGATTTTCCGAAAAAGTTTGTTATTTAAAGCGTAAGCCATAAGGAGCGCCATGTCGTAGGCCGTCGAGTAATTGGCCGAGTCCTCGTCAAGCCCGGAAGGGTTGGAAAAACTCGACGACTTCATCCCAATTTTTTTCGCCGTCTCGTTCATTAAATAAATAAAGTCGTCATAGCCGCGCCCGACGTTCGCGGCGATTAAATAGGCGGCGTCGTTTCCGCTTCTTAGCATCAGTCCGTAAAGCAGGTCAATGAGCCTCACGCGATCGCCGAGTTCAAGATAAAGGCTCGAGCCGGTCTGCCGCGTGGCCGCCTCATCAACAAGGCACCATTTCTCCAAATCACCGTGCTCAATCGCGACTATCGCCGTCATAATCTTCGCGATCGAGGCTGTCAGGCACCGCTCGTCAATGTTTTTCCCGTATAACACCCTTTTTGAATCCTTCTCCAGCAAAATCGCGGAAGCCGCGTCGACGGAAACCTCCGCCCTCGCCCGGAGTGCGCCGTAACCGGCGAATACCAACAATATCGCGAGCAATATCTTTTTCAAATTCCCTCACCGGGTAATTATATGAGAATATCCGCTTTTTTATTTTATAACCGCACTCTTTTCCCGTAAAAAAATTTTTCTTGAGCGTATCGCTTGCGTTATTTTTATTTTATTATATAATATTAGTAACTATTACTAATAAGGAATGGTTACTATGAAAAACAAACGCGAAACAATCCAAAAAACGATAATTCTCGAAAAAACCCGTCGGCTCGCCAATCACCCGACGGCCGAGGAAATCTACCGCGCCGTCCGGGCCGATTTTCCCCGCGTCAGCATGGGAACCGTCTATCGCAACCTTAACCGGCTCGCGGGAGAAGGAAAGATTAAAAAAATCGAAATCCCGAACGCCGCCGACCGCTTCGACCACCAAACCCACTTTCACCATCATTTAAAATGCGAGGAATGCGGCGGGGTATATGACGTCGAGATGAAAACCGGAGACTCGGTCCTTGAGAGCGTCATTAACCGGGACGACTTCGTTATCAAGAGTTATCAAATAATCTTTTACGGCGCATGCCAAAAATGCCATAAAAAACATAAGGAGGATATATAATATGGAAAACGAAATTAGAATGCCTTTAATCGGAGACAAAGCTCCCGAGTTTGCGGCGAAAACAACCCAGGGAGACATTAATTTTCCCGCCGATTACAAAGGGAAATGGGTAATCTTCTTCTCCCACCCGGCCGACTTCACGCCGGTCTGCACCACCGAGTTCATGACTTTCGCGCGGATGGCCGACGAATTCAAGGAACTCAACGCCGAGCTCGTCGGGCTCTCGGTTGATTCGCTTTACGCCCACATCGCCTGGCTCAGGAAGATTAACGAGCTTGAATGGAAAGGAATGAAAAATCTTGAGGTACAGTTCCCGGTAATCGAGGACATCACGATGGAAGTTTCGAAAAAATACGGGATGATCCAACCGAAGCAGTCCAACACCCAAGCGGTCCGGGCCGTTTTCGTGATCGACCCGGAAGGGATTATCCGCGCGATCCTCTACTATCCGCTCACAACGGGAAGAAACTTCGACGAAATCAAAAGGCTCCTAATCGCCCTGCAAACGGCGGACAAAGAAAAATGCGCCACTCCCGCCGATTGGCGGCCGGGCGAGGACGTGATCGTTCCCACCGCCGGGTCATGCGGCGCGGCGAAAGCAAGAATGGAGTCCCCGGGCGAGGACGCCTATTGTCTCGACTGGTTCCTGTGTTTCCGGAAACTCAAATAAAAACAAGCATTTTTCCTCGTCTCTCATATAAAACCGAACCGGTTGTAGCGGTTCGGTTTTTTACAATCCGGATGATAAAAATCGCCATCATTTCAAGTTAATGATGACGATTTGTCTGTAAAACGCGTTTATATTTTATATCGCGGCATGCGCGCGGTCAAAGACGTCGCGGCAGACGACGATGAGTTTCCCGTTGCCGTAATGGAGTCCCGCGATCTCGCCGCCGGCCTAATACTCGCATACAAACTCGTGACCCGGGTAGGAAAGAATGATGATTTTCTTCCCGGAAGCGAGAAACACGCGGCCGTCGGGGAGATCGAAAGCGATTGAACTAAAGGTATAAGGAATTTTCCGTTCCCGGCTCAGATCGCTGCGCGTATTCTCTTCAAACTCGTAGACATAACCGGCTTCTTTGTAAAGGTAAATGCCGTCGGCGGATATATAGTTTTCCGAGGTCGAGGAGGCGGAGGTCTTGATTGCGACCCGTATGCGGTCAGAATCAAGATCCCAAACGACAAACTTCCCTACTTCTTCCAAATAGAGCCGGTTGAATGTTTTATTATAAAGAAAATATTAGCAAACGCAGATACTTCATAATAACCCCCATTCGCTTCTTCTGATATAATATTACCATTATTAGCCTTTAAGTTTAAGAAAAAAATCCGCGTTTTACGCGGATTTTACTTCATCTTCACGATTACTTCCATGCCGTCAATCGAGATCGCCTTTTCCAGTCGCGGCGACGCGATATCGGGGCGCGCGGTCGCGAGCGTCTCGACGCCGAGTTGGGCGGAATAAGCGCCGAGAACCCGCTTCATGTTCTCGCTTTCGGTGAGAATCGCGAGCTCGATCCGGTCGGAAACATGAAAGCCCGCTTCCTTTCTCAGGACCTGGCATTGCCTTAAAAGCTCGCGGTAATAACCCTCGTCGATTAGTTCCGGGGTAAGTTCCGTCGCGAGAGCCACCAAGCGCTCGCCTTCCTCGAACCAGGCGTAGCCGGGCAGGTATTCGGACTCGACCTTAAAGATCTCTCCCGGTAAAACATATTCCCCGACCGCGATTTCCGCGCCCTCGTCATAACGCTTGACCGCTTCCGCCATCGCCGCGGGCTCAAGCCCCGCGAGCAAATCCTTAACGGCGTTGACCTTGTCCTTTAGGACCGGGCCCGCTTTTCGGAAATCAAGCGTCAAA
>FZPS01000033.1_pt14 | contig 49537 bp, 47 predicted proteins | sample 1817821 | NCBI WGS metagenome assembly FZPS01 (sample SAMEA104158645, study PRJEB21678) | metagenome | place: Germany | collected 2015-04-21 | reverse complement strand
TAGGAAAACCTATAGACTTATCTCTAAAGAAGTTTTTATATGCTTTGTTTAAGTTAAGCTGTGCATTTGCTAAAGCTAGACTATCTACTTCTTTAAGCCAAGGATATTCTTTTTTGTATTGTGCAGGTGTATTGTTTAGCATTTCGCCAGTTTTCTCATAATGCTTAATTTTATCTGCTAACATTTGATTGTAAATGAATCTAGCACAACCAAAACATTTAGCAAAACATTCCTTTTGTTCTCTATTAGGATATAATCTAAATTTATATGCTCTTAACATAAATGCACCTCACTTTCCTTGGTTTTCTATATATTTTTTAATTACCTCAATTGGTACTCCACCTGTTGTTATTAGACAGAAACTCCTAGACCAAAAATACTCTTTCCATAACTGTTTTCTTATTACAGGAAATTCTTTCTTTATTAATCTGCTACTCGCACTTTTGTAAGCATTTATGAACTTGCTTATTTCTGTATTTGGATGTGCTTTGAATAATATGTGAATATGGTCTTTAACATGATTCCATTCTAGTAATGTAATATTATGTTTATCTTGTATATTTTCAAATATTTCTTGTAGTCTTACAGATATATCTTCATTTATGACTTTTCTTCTGTATTTTATAACTAACACAAGATGGTAGTACATAGCGAACACTGAATGGTTGTTTGTATCTAATTCCCTCATATAATCAGCCTTTCATCATTTAATACTGATTATAGAATATCATATTAGCACGCATATGTCAAACATATTAGCAATTCATCTCCCACTTGTAGAAGATGGGAGAATTCTTGCTATTTTAAGTTAAACATTTTCTTCTAAATATTTTATTAAATCATCATTCATTTCAGCTTTATTTATTTTCTTTTTTTTATGGGGCTCAAATGTTATTTTTATTACGTTTGGTAGTTTACTTTTATTTTTTAGATAAATTTTCAAGTTATCAAAGTATTCCTTATTATTTTCTATTGCTGGCTCAATTATTCTTCTTATGAAATCATATTCTAAATAAGATTTCGGTGGCTTCAGAGCTCTCCTTAAATCTTCTTTTTTAATATAAATTATTCCAGAGTGTCTAAATTGTCTAAGCAGCCTATACATTTCTTTTGAGTAATTATTGGGTAAACTTACATATTCATCCAGTGATAAAATAGTATATTTTTCTTCGTCAGTGATAAGTTTATTTGTTAGAGCACTTGAGAGTGTAATTTTTGCAGTAGACCTATCTGTTAATGTATAATGTGAAAATAAGTTAGCTTTAGTGTACCTACTATCTTCAAATATTTCTACTTTTGTATCTAATAACTGGTCAAAGATTTCTTTTATTTTCTTTGTTTGCAAGCTTTTTGAGTTAGTCATTAGCCTTATTTCTTCAAATGTATATTTAGCTACATAACAATCATTTCCATGTTTATCTTTTTCAAATTCTTTGCCCATTCTCTGTAACACTGACATTAATACATTAGATTGAACTTTAGTTAACAAACTGAGACTAGTTTTATTAAAAGAATTATCATACTTTACAATTAAATTTTGGTTTTGCATTCTCGTCATCAACTCCTTCATTAAAAATATTATACCATTGGTTTTATTTTCTTAAATTATTAACTTTAACATTTCCGCCTATGAAGTTATCTAAGATAGCTTTGTATTCCTTAATCAGTAATTCATTTTTGTCAATTTCTATTCCTGATTCTATAGATTCTTTGCAATTCTTTATTAATTCATTATATGATTCGACTATTATTTCATTGCACAACTAAATCACTCTCCGTTTTTTAATTGGAAATGCCACTATTATATATCAGTTTCCTCTCAAAATAAAAAGTTAATAATCATTTGTCAGGTTTTCTTCGTGGTACTTTCTGCCGGTCTTCGTGGTACTTTCTGCCGGTCTTCGTGGTACTTTCTGCCGGTCTTCGTGGTACTTTCTGCCGGTCTTCGTGGTACTTTCTGCCGGTAAATCTAGTTTTTATTCGCCAACCATCCGGATTTGAGGTGTCTCTAAAAGATTTAAAAGTATTTAAAAAGAATTAAAAAGCCCTAAAAGAGCGCGAAATTGGTAACAGATAGTATATGTATAGGAGATAGTACTTATTATAGATAGTAAATACTTAGGAGCGCTAAAAAAGAAAAATAAGGGGGGAGTTTTTTTTTATAGAAAATAATAATTCGTAATATGCTACAAATAGTAAAAGTTACAAATTCTATAATAATTCCTTTAATTGAAAAAATGTATAAATAATAAATCATTATAAATAGTAATAGTTACAAATTGTTATTGATTTCAATTACTTAATCTATATAAAAAAAATATATCATCATTAAAGATTAAATAATTTATGATTATGATATTATTTAGTGATATATGTAATAATTATATATTAGGGCAATTAAAAGGAGGAAATTATGAAAATAAATGAAATTCAAAAGCGATTCTTATCTTTTATTTTAGTTTTTTTAATGATGTTTTCAATAATACATCCGGTCTTTGCAAATGCCAGACCTGAGTCAAAAGAGGAACTAGAAATATCTGATGAGAAATTAGAAATATCTGACGAGAACTTAGAAAAATCTGATGAGGAACTAGAAATATCTGATGGACTTATTGAGCCAGAAAAATTAAGTATTCAAGCATTTAATAAGTTATCAGCTGTTAATAAAGAAGAATTTCCGTCTGATTTAGATGAAACTAAAATAGAAACTATAGTATCTGAATGGATAACAAAAGATTCTGTAGAAGATAATGATGAAGATTCATTAAATCAAGTATGGGAAGATAACGAACACCAAATAATTAGGATGAGAATTAATTACGCGTTATCTGGTCAACACGATTATCCAGAAGGTTCAGTTAATATAGAAATTCCTAAGAATATTGTAAAAGATAGAAATGGTAAATTTACAGGTAGTATGAACTTAGCTGTACCTCAAGCACCAGATAAGTCTGGTTTATTTTCTTATATAGATAATGGAGATACTTATATCTTAACTAATACTAAGAAATTACCGGCTACAACATCCGGTACGTTTGAGATGACTATAAGAGACTTAAAACCGAGTGATATAAAAGACAAAGCAACCGGTTATGTTACAGATGAATTTAAGGCTACAATTTCAGTTAATACAAAAGAAGATAATATCATACAAAAAACTTCAAATAGTTTAACTGCTAATTTTGATACCTTTGCTAAAATATCTGGAGCATATAAGAATGTCCCATACAATCCAACTGATGTTTATCCATTTAATTTTCCAAGTGAATTAAAACCAACAAATTCAGATAAATATGCTTATGTGGCATATGATGTTCATGCTTATTCAGAGGCAAACCAACCATTTAGTGTTTCTATACAAGATAATTCATATATGGATGTCGAAGGTGATGTAATAATTCTTGGATATGAAGACACTAGAACTGGAAAAATAACAAAAGGTGATGGTACAAATCAATTAAATTTAGGTATTGTAGATAGTGAATACTTAAATAATGGCCAAAATTTCTTTGGTAAAGTCTATGTTGCATATTCTAAAGATAATATGGAATCTGAAGTAAGCTATAAATTATCTAATAATATAGAATACACAATGACAGCACTAGATGATAAAGAAGTAACTAAATCCTTTGCTAAATCCACCAAAGAATTTATGCTACTAAAATTTGAACCGCCAACTGGACACTTCTATGTAGAGAAGTATGGAAGAGGTTCTTATAACTTTGCATTAAATTTACTAAAAGATGGAAAAGAAGTAGACACTGAGTACAGAGTTTACACAAAAGGATTTGGTTATAAATGGACTAGACCGTTAGAAGAAGATGCAGACGACATAAATAGTTATGGCAAAGTTGACTATTCAATGATTACCACTGATTATGAAACTAGACTATTTTCTACACAAGATAAAGTTTTAGACAATGAAGATTTTTATTTCAAAAAACTTAGAATAGTAGAACCAAATGTATATGATTATGGTAAATATGAGAAAAATGGTTATGGTTATTATGAAAATAACGACAAGATAATTTCTTATGGACCTATATCACAAGGTTATTACGGTTATATTCTAACAAAAGATTATAGCAAATATCCAGATTTGAAAGTTTCTATATCAAAAGATGGAACTAACTTTATTGAATATGCTACTTTTTCATATAAGACTGGAAAACCAGTATTTACAAAAACAGATGGAAGTGTAATAAATGGAGATACAATAGAGTTTCCAAAAGATACTATTGATTATAAAGTAGAATTAACTACAAAAGCTCCGGCTGTTTTATATGATATGTACCCAACTGTTACATTAAAGCCATCTAAGTATGTAAAAGAAAATATAGATAAGCTATTCAAAGAAACAGATACACCAAACACATACGGTCTAAATAAAGTTAAATTAGACACTGTATTACATGATACACCAACACCAATTAATACTATGCAAGATAATGTAGTCTTAAACTCATTCAAGTACGGTTCAAGATTAACAAAATCTGTATCTTATGATGGTACAAGTGAAGCCCAAAAGCAAAAACAAAATATTAAACTAAGCTATAGTTCTACATTTACTTCTCAAACTAATATTAATATGCAAACTAGAGAAGATTTACAAACTGTAATTAAAGCAGGTTTATATAAAGAAGAAAAGGCGCAAACTTGGTATGATTTACTTCCAAGAGGTGTAGCTCCAGATACTGATACAATAAAAATTTCAAATGGTAAAGTTTTAGATGTAGAAGTTATTGAGAATTACAGAAACTCCGGAAGAATAATGTTAGTTGTGAAAACTGAGACTGAGCCTAGATATAGTTATACATTAAGAGATAGTTCTATTTTAGGTCAAGACGGTTATAGGAATGATATAACATTAAGTTTTGACGCTAATTACTCATGGATGAACTTGTCTGATTATGGTGACATTCTAAATAACTTAATTGCATATGAGTCTGAAAATACTACAATTGGTAATACAACTGGATTAGAAGGTGAGCCAGACGACCCAAGTAAAGGCTTTAATAAGTACTCTAAAACAGCTATAAAAGAAGACGAAGTTGAGTTAATGAAAGACTTAAATAAAGACCATGATAATAACTCATTTATCTACGCTAATGCAGAGGCAAAACTTATTGTAGACACTCATTCATTAACATCTCTCCATAAACAAGTAGATGTAAATAGAGAAGGTTTATATGGTGATGGTCTAGATAATAAGCTAGCTAAGAATGTTTATGAGAATGGTCGATATAGTTATAGATTAAGATTCAAGAATACAAATATAGCATCTTCTAAGAATATTAAGCTTTATGATAGTTTAGAGAATTATGTGCCAACTGAAGATAAAGATGATTTTGGAGATATACAATGGAAAGGTCAATTCTTATCAATAGATGTGTCTCAATTGAAAGAGAAAGGAATTAACCCAGTTGTTTATTATTCAACTAAATCTGGACTTGTGTTAGACGACACAGACAATAGAGAAGACTTAGATTTAAGCAACGAAAACATTTGGTCAACTCAAGTGCCAACTGATAAATCTAAGATAACTGCAATTGCAATAGATGCATCAAAAGATCTAAATGGAAATGATTATGAACTACCTGTAAATGAATCTATATCTGCATTTATTCATATGAAAGCTCCCAAAGTTAGAGATTTAGAAACAGACCCAAGCAAGTATGAATTATATTATGATAAAGAATTAGGTGAGGACGAAAAAGAAGCTGGTTTAACTGGTGGTGCTCACGCTTACAATAACGTATCTTCAACGCATATAAGTATTTCTAAAGTTAATGGAAAAGAATCTGATGAATTATTAGTAATATATGATTATGTAAAAGTAGGTCTAAAACCATATAACATTGAAGTCAAGATAGAATTTAATGACGACAATAATAGAGATGGTATTAGAGATAAAGAAGTTACAATTAGACTTTTTGCAAATGGCGTAAAGACTAACCATACTATTACATTAAATGAAGACAATAATTTTACAGATAAGTTTATAAATATTGAATATTTAGACGATAATGCAAAACCAATATATTATACATTAGTTGAAGAAAACACAAATGAGAAATACCAATTCAAGATTAAAGATGTAAAAGAATCTGAAAATGGAAAATCTTTTATAGTAGAGAATTACTATGAACCAGAAAGAATATCTATAAAAGGTATTAAAACATGGCAAGATGATGATTTAACAGTAAGACCACTAATGGTCAAATTAGCCTTATATGAAAATGGTAGACTAGCACAAACTATAAACTTCGGAGCAGATATTATCGATGGAAATTGGGATTATTCATTTAACAATCTATTTAAGTATGAGAATGGTAAAGAAATAGAATATGAAGTAAAAGAATTCAAGGTACCACATGGTTATTATGTAGAAGAAACTGAAGATGGTCTTGTAAATAAATATTACCCCTATGGAGATGTGAAATTATCTAAAGAGGTTATAAACAAGACAGATAAAACTAACAATCGAGAATTTACATTTACATTCTATGCTAAAAACAAAACTACTGGAGAATATGATACCTCTAAATATGAATATGTAAAATCTAATGGAGAAACAGGAACTATAATGACTGGTTCTGAATTTATTCTAAAAGATGGCCAAGAGATTCATATAAAAGATATTCATATTGATAACGAAGTAAGCTTTAAGGAAAAAGACTCACCAGGCTACAGATTAACAAGTAACTTAAAGACAGATGTTAAGGTAAAAGAAATATCTGAATTAAAAGCTGTTAGCGAGTATTTCCCAAAAGTTAGTTTACCAATAAAGGGAACTAAAATTATTGAAGGTAGGAAATTAGAATCTTATCAATTCATCTTTGACATTTACAATGAAGACGGGAAGATAATAAAATCTGGTTCAAACAGAAAAAATGGCGACATTTTATTTGGGAGTTTAGAATATAGTTATGAAGATCTTGAAAAAGGAACATTTAATTATACAATAAGAGAAAGACAAACCGAATTAAAGGGTTATATAATTGACGAACACGTAGAGGAATTTAGTGTAACTATTGAGGATAATGGTGATGGCACAATGACTGCTACGCCTAAATTTGACAGCGACGGTATTGTATTTAGTAATAAATACGAAGCTAAAGGTGATGTTAACTTAATTGCTTACAAGAGATCTGCAACTAAATTTGAAGACGAAGTTAGCAAAGAAATCCCAGCGAGCGCTAATGATAAGTTGATGAATGAGTATTTATTTGACTTTGAATTAGTCGATAAAGAAACTAGAAAAGTGGTTTCAAAAGGTCAAAACGATAAGAACGGTAAGATTACATTTGATAAGTTAGAATTTAATCAAGATGATATTGGTAAAACTTTTGTGTATCTTGCAAGAGAGATTAAAGGAAATTATGAAGATGTAATTTATGATGAAACTCAAATAGAATATACTGTTAAAGTTTCTGACAACGGTGATGGTACTTTATCCTTTGATATAATTACAAAAGATTTATTTACTGAAGATTTAGGAAATGAAGAAACAGTTCCTACATTTGGTAATAAGTTTAAACCAGGGACATTAGAGGTTTCTAAATTTATAACTAATGGAGACCCTGGTAAAGAATTTAAGTTTAAGATTAAGTTCAATGGAGAAGAACATTTAATTCCAAATGGTGAGTTTGAATTAAATAGAAAGAATGTAGATTCTCCTTATAAAGTTATTTATGAAGTTTCAGAAGGTAAAGCACCTGATAATGTTTATCTATACGATAAAGAAGGTGAATATGAAATAATACTCCCGGGCGAGAATAAAATCTGGGCTACAGTTGATGAAAAAATATATAAGTCCGGAGATACAATTAAGTATATAGTTGACAACAAAGGCAATATTACTTTTGAAGATAGCAATATAAAAGTAGATAACGAAGGTAATATTAAGTTCAAAATGCATTATTCAGAAGACGGTGTGATTGGCATATCTAAAGACCAAGAATTTTACTGGGGCGAAGATAATCCTTTTGGTACTGAAAAGAAAGGTGATAAGCTAACTGGAATCTACAAAAATTCCACAAGAAACCTCGTAAGTAACTTTGTGAACTTATTTCGATCTAAGACATCAAAGGCAGCTTCGCCAACAGTATTGTATTCTGGTACAGATGGTGGAGTAACATGGGAAGTTTTTGATAATAATGAGCTAGTATTTAGGCCTACAAATGGTATCTCCGGGACTTTCAACAATATGAACACTTTTTCACCTAAACCTTGGAATGATTATGAAGTTGACTTGATAAGATTTGAAGAAGGTGTTAAAGGCGGTACAAATTTATTTTATATGTTTTATCAATCTCAAGCAACCTCAATAGATTTATCTAACTTTGACACATCTAATGTTACTGATATGGGTGGTATGTTTAGAGACTCTAAAGCAATCTCATTAAATTTATCTAGCTTTGATACTTCTAATGTTACTGATATGCGTTATATGTTTAGAAACTCTCAAGCAACCTCATTAGATTTATCTAGTTTTGACACTTCTAATGTTACTAATATGAGTTATATGTTTTATCAATCTCAAGCAGCCTCATTAGATTTATCTAACTTTGACACTTCTAATGTTACTAATATGAGTTATATGTTTAGTGGATCTCAAGCAACATCATTAGATTTATCTAACTTTGATACATTTAATGTTACTAATATGTATTGCATGTTTTATCAATCTCAAGCAACATCATTAGATGTATCTAACTTTGATACTTCTAATGTTACTGATATGGGTTATATGTTTAGAGACTCTCAAGCAACATCATTAGATTTATCTAACTTTGATACTTCTAAGGTTACTAGCATGGTTCAAATGTTTAGAAACTCTAAAGCAACATCATTAATTCTAAAGGATGCAACTCAAGAAAAATTATTCGTGAAAGAAGGTAGTTTAACAACAGATGGCAAAACAATAACCTACAAAAATTCTATTACAGGTACAGATGGTGGAGTAACATGGGAAGTATTTGGTAATAATGAGCTAGTATTTAGGCCTACAAATGGTGTTGAAGGCACTTTTAATAATATGAGCAAAACTTCACCTAAACCTTGGAATGACTATAATGTAGATTTAATAAGGTTTGAAGAAGGTGTTAAAGGCGGTACAAATTTATCTTATATGTTTTATTACTCTCAAGCAACCTCAATAGATTTATCTAACTTTGATACATCTAATGTTACTAATATGTATCATATGTTTTATAGATCTCAAACAACCTCAATAGATTTATCTAGCTTTGATACATCTAATGTTACTGATATGAGTTTTATGTTTCAGCAATCTCAAGCAACCTCATTAGATTTATCTAACTTTAACACTTCTAATGTTACTGATATGCATGGTATGTTTAGTGGATCTCAAGCAACCTCAATAGATTTATCTAGCTTCGACACCTCTAAGGTTACTAATATGAGTTATATGTTTAGAGACTCTAAAGCAACCTCAATAGATTTATCTAGTTTTGACACCTCTAATATTACTGATATGAGTTATATGTTTAGTGGATCTCAAGCAACATCATTAAATTTATCTAGCTTTGACACTTCTAATGTTACTAATATGAGTTATATGTTTAGAGACTCTAAAGCAACATCATTAGATTTATCTAACTTTGTCACTTCTAAGGTTACTAATATGAGTGATATGTTTAGTGGATCTCAAGCAACATCATTAGATTTATCTAACTTTGACACTTCTAAGGTTACTAATATGAGTGATATGTTTAGTGGATCTCAAGCAACATCATTAGATTTATCTAACTTTGTCACTTCTAATGTTACTAATATGAGTAGTATGTTTTACAACTCTCAAGCAACCTCAATAGATTTATCTAGCTTCGACACCTCTAAGGTTACTAATATGAGTTATATGTTTCAGCAATCTCAAGCAACATCATTAGATTTATCTAACTTTGTCACTTCTAATGTTACTAATATGAGTTATATGTTTAGAAACTCTCAAGCAACATCATTAGATGTATCTAACTTTGATACTTCTAAGGTTACTACGATGTATTATATGTTTAGTGACTCTCAAGCAACATCATTAGATTTATCTAGCTTTGTCACTTCTAATGTTACTAATATGCGTTATATGTTTAGTGGATCTCAAGCAACATCATTAGATTTATCTAACTTTGATACTTCTAAGGTTACTACGATGTATGGCATGTTTTATGACTCTAAAGCAACCTCAATAGATTTATCTAGCTTTGTCACTTCTAATGTTACTAATATGAATACCATGTTTTATAGATCTCAAGCAACCTCATTAGATTTATCTAGTTTTGACACGTCTAATGTTACTGATATGTATAGTATGTTTGGCTATTCTCAAGCAACATCAATAGATTTATCTAGTTTTAACACTTCTAAGATTACTAATATGGGTAGTATGTTTAGTTACTCTCAAGCGACCTCATTAGATTTATCTAGTTTTGACACTTCTAATGTTACTAGTATGTATTGTATGTTTTATCAATCTCAAGCAACCTCAATAGATGTATCTAACTTCGACACATCTAATGTTACTGATATGGGTGGTATGTTTCATGGTTCTCAAGCAACCTCATTAGATTTATCTAATTTTGACACATCTAAGGTCAAGTATGTGAGTAGTATGTTTAGAGACTCTCAAGCAACCTCAATAGATTTATCTAGTTTTGACACTTCTAATGTTACTAATATGAGTGAAATGTTTTATGGTTCTCAAGCAACCTCATTAGATTTATCTAGCTTTGACACTTCTAATGTTACTAATATGAGTGAAATGTTTTATGGTTCTCAAGCAACCTCAATAGATTTATCTAGTTTTGACACTTCTAAGGTTACTGATATGAGTTATATGTTTTATGAATCTAAAGCAACATCATTAGATTTATCTAACTTTGACACTTTTAATGTTACTAATATGCGCGAAATGTTTAGTGGATCTCAAGCAACATCATTAGATGTATCTAGTTTTGACACTTCTAATGTTACTAATATGCGTTATATGTTTAGTGGATCTCAAGCAACATCATTAGATGTATCTAGTTTTGACACTTCTAAGGCTACTACAACTTATATGTTTAGATATACCAGCTTTGACGAGCTAATTTTATCTGATAAATTTAAATCATTGCTTGGTACCACATTGCCAGATAAACCGGAGACTGCCACAACAACTGGTAAATGGATAAGAGATGATAAAGTATATGGACCTTGGACTAGTGTAGAATTTATGGCAAACTATTCACCTGAAAAGGCTGGTAGATATATACTAGAACCTAAAGCACAACAAGAATATAATATTATATTTGATAGTAATGGTAATAATGGTTCAGTATCTCCAATAGTAGCTAAAAAAGGTGAAGACGTAATAATACCATCTGGAGACTCAATTTACAGTCTAACAAAGAGATTTGTAAAATGGAATACACAACCAGATGGAACAGGAACTGACTATCTCCCAGGAAATAAATATAAAGACTTATCTACACCGGATAAAGATATAACGCTATATGCTATAATGGAAGATAGAGAAAACACTTTAAATATTAAAGATGGTGAAGCAACATTTACATTAAGACATGGTGAAAGCATTACATTAGACAATCTACCAAAAGGTTTATCATACGAAATTTATGAAGAATCTGAAAGTGGTTGGAGATTAGTAGAAACTAGAAATACAGAAGGCGTAATAGAATCTAACGAGACTCATAAATCTACATTTATTAATGCTTATGAGCCAGGAACTACATCAGTTCAACTTAATGCAAGAAAGAACTTAGATGGCTTAGGAAAAGAAGGCTTTACATTTAATTTAATAGAAAATGGAAAAGTAATTCAAACTAAAGAATCACAAAGTTCTGGTAATATTCAATTCGACCCATTAGTATATAGAGAACCTGGAATTCATACTTATACTATAAAAGAAGTCGTAGGAGATGACAACACAATTAATTACGACACTCATGAAGAGACTGTAATAGTAAGAGTAACAGAAGATGCAAAAGGTGATTTAGTAACAACTGTAGCTTACGATGACGATGGCGTTGTATTTAATAATACTACAAAAGAAGTAGAATTAACTGTAACAAAGAAAGTTCAAAATACAACTAAACAAGATACCTTCTACTTTGATGTAACAATTAATGGTCAAACAGAAAGAATTGAACTTAAAGCTGAAGAAACAAAGAAACTATCTGGAATTAAGATTAATTCAACTTATGAAGTAAAAGAAGTAAACATTGATAAAGATTATGAAGTAGTAGGAAATGTATCTCAAAGTGGTATTTTAGATAAGAACATAAATGTTACAATAACTAATAAATATAACCCAACTCTTGACTTTAACTTTAATTTAGAAGTTAAGAAAAACTTAGAAGGCAGGGAATTAAAAGCTAACGAATTCTCATTTATAGTAATAGATGAATTTGGTAAAACAATAGCAGAATCTTCAAATGATATAAATGGTAAAGTAGAATTTGGTTTAATTCCTGTAACTAAACTTGGTACATCTATATTTAAGGTTAAAGAATTACCTGGAAGCGATACTAATATTGAATATGATAATGTAGAAAGAACTATTGAAATAACTGCGTCTGACACTAAAATAGAAGAAATTAAATTCTATGAAGCAGATAAAGAAATTCAAGAATTAGTATTTAACAACAAATATACACCAAAAGAACCTGAAATAAAAGATCCAAAATTCGGCAATATATCTATAACAAAGAATGTCTTAAACGAAACAGAAACTATTAAAGACAAAGAATATGAAGTAGAAGTTTCTATAAAAGACAAGGACAACAAAGATATAGATAAAGAATTTGCTTATACTTCAAATAAAGGTTTATCTAATATAGTTAAAAATAAAGATGTAATCAAAATTAAGAATGATGAAACAATTACAATTAATCATTTACCAGAAGGAACTAAGATATCTATTAGAGAACTTGTGCCTGAAGGATTTACTTTATTAGAAGATATATCTAAATTAGAAGATACAATTGTAGCTGACCAAACTGTAGAACTTAACCTAGTAAAGGATTACACTCCAACTGGTTCATTTAGATTCAAAGGAAATAAATCATTATTAGGAAGAGAAATTAAAGATTATAGATTTACATTTACTGTAATTAAAGATGGTGATGTATTACAAAAAGTGAATAATGATGAAACTGGAAATATACTATTTGAAGATATTGTTTTAACTAAAGAAGATATAGGAAAAACATATAAATATCAAATAGTAGAAGATGATGATAAACAAAGAAATATAGTTTATGACCAAAAGATATATGAAATAGAAGTAACTGTAACAGATGATGGAAAAGGTAATATAATTGCAACTTATGCAGACCCAGAAATCACTTTTACAAACGCTCATAGAGAAATGCCTCAAACTGGTTTTAATTATAATGTTTACATTCCAATTTTGATATTAGTATTAGCAGGAGTGTTAATAATAAAAAAAAGAAGAATAGCTGAGAGTACTTAAGCCCTCTTCTGTTTACTTTTTAATAATATAATAACTAAAAGGAGAAAATATATATGAAGAAACAAATTAGAAAAATAGCTGCTTTAGCTTTAGCTACTTTATTAGTTGCAATGCCAATGATTACAAACGTATATGCAGCTAACACAACCGTAACAGGTGTAAGAGAAACTACAAATTTAGCAATAAGAAAATTGATGTATGAAGGTGAAAAGAAAGATGACTTTATCCAAAACACTGGACAAGAAATCGAATTAGACCAAACTGTAAAAGCTTATAATCCTAAAGAGTTTGGTACAGTAGAATTTACTCTGTATAAAATAGAAGATGTATCGATAGACAATATACAGAATAAATCTGCTCAAGAAATTGCATATGAAGTAGAACAAGCTGTAATTGATGAAACAGATTTACCATTTGGTGCTGTAGAAGTAGAAACTAAAGAAGTAAATGACCAAGGAATTGCACTGTTTGAGGATGTAGTTTATAACAAGAATATTGGTTATGTAGTAGTTGAAACAAAAACACCTGAAACTGTAAAAGAAAAATCTAAACCATTATTCGTACAAATGCCATTAGCAAAAGCAGATGGATCTGGTTATATTGATTTAGAAACTGTATCATTATATCCAAAGAATAATGTAGAAAAATTAAACTTAGAATTTACGAAGTATGTATTAAGAAATGGTGAAACTACTGAAGCTACTCTAGAAAACATTGACTTCAAACTTTATTTTGGTCAACCAGGTGAAGGCCAAGTTATCAAAGGAGAAGATGACCAAGATAAGATATACACAACTAATGCAGAAGGCAAGATTATCTTAGAAGACTTAATAGTTGGAGATTATTATTTAGTAGAGCAAGCTAAGGCAGGCCTTGTAGAAGATGGTCAATCTGAAGAAGAGCAAGAAGAGAAATTAATAATTGGTGGTGAAGCTCATAATGACCAATACAATACATTAACATTCTCTGTAGATGCTGATGGCAATATTACTACTTCTGAAACATTTAATAAATATATAAACTTTGAGAAACCAACTCATGAAATGTCAATTTTAAATGAGACAAAAGATTTAGACTTATCTGGAACAAAGAGAAATTCATATACAAAAGATGAATTAATTAACTTTAGTGTATCAACAGTTATCCCAGAAAACTCAAAAGATTATTCTGTATTAGAAATAACTGATGAATTACAATTAGATGACGAATTATCAGACCACTTAGAATTTGATAAAAGTACATTTGAAGTTAAAATAAAAGAAGGTGAAGTATTAACTGAAGGTGAAGACTATACATTAACTTTTGTAGGAAACAATAAGTTCACATTGTCATTGATTAAAGGTGACAAAGGCACAAGTGAGAAAGTTCAAACGACTGATGAAGTAATACTAAATTATTCTGCGAGGTTCTTAGCAGATGCAGAAGTAACTCCAAATGGTGATTACTCAAACGAAGCTAGAATGTCTTATAACAATACACCAAATAAGAACAATAAAACAAGAACAATTCCATCTGAAGAAAAATTCACAACTTATGGATTTACAGTTAAAAAAGTAGATGACGGTGTATTCTCAAGTGATCTATTGCAAAAACCACTAGAAGGCGCTGAATTCCACTTATTAAACGCAGAGGGTGAAGTATTTACAGGATTCGATAAAGATAACGCAGAATTCGAGGAAAACGCTGAAAACCCATTTGTATTAAAATCTGATGCTAATGGTGTAATCAAATTGGATGGACTACAATCTGGAACATATACATTAAGAGAAATTAAGGCTCCAGAAGGATATAGATTACTAGCAAACCCAGATACAGAAATTCAAGTAAAAGATGATACTCATACAGAAGGTGTACTAAAAGATATCGAGAACGAAAGAAATGAAGACCTACCAATAACAGGTACTGAACAAGCTGTAATTGCAATGATAACAGCAGTTGTGGCACTTGGAGCAGCTGGAATATTCATGTTTGTATCCAGGAGAAAAAAAGAACAGATAAAATAGATGAAGAAGATAAGTAATATTATAGCAAAGCTTTTACTAATTGGGGTGATAATTTATAGCTTCACCCCCTTAGTACAAGATAGGATTATACAAAAGAATAACACTGAGCAATTAATTGAAGACTTTTTTACCATAAAGAAGAAAGGTGATATTGCTGATTCTATATTAGAAATGCAGGGTGTTTTATATATACCAAATATTGATGTAAAATTACCTGTTTATACAGATACATCAGAACATGCTTTATCAAGGGGTGTTGGAATTATAAAAGGCAGTGGTAAATTAACACCGGAACTAAATAAAATTCCAATTTTAACTAGTCATAATGGATCTAATACATCTAGACTTTTAGTTAATTTAGAAAAAGTAAAACAAGGTGATTTCTTTTACAGTAAAACAGAAGATAATATTGTAAGAAAATATGAAGTAGTAGATATAAGAGAAATTGAACCTATAAATGAATTAGATAATATGTATAGACCAAATGATGGAAATAATTATTTAGCAATTAGAACTTGTACTCCAATTAATGTAAATACTCATAGGTTAATTGTTACAGGAAAAGAAGTAGAATTTGACTATATGCCAGAGCCTGACTTAGTTTTTAGCCAATACGAGATTGTTATGTTTTCTGTCGGTATGATTGCTTTAATATTATTAATTATTTCATTTGTTTTAGATTATAAGGAGGCAAGAAATGAAGTTACTAAAAAGAATATTGACAATAACATTGACAACAACTTTAGCTCTGACTCTAATGATTAGTGCGGTTTTTGCTGCTGGAAACAATAAAATTATAATTAATTCAAAGAATTCTGATGGTGTAGACTTAAAGGGTTTTGAGTATGTAATTGAAAGTGATAAATTAAAAGACCCAGTAAAAGTAGATTTTAATGATAATACATCTTTTGTGTTAGATAATTTAGAAGATGGAATATATCATATAAAAGAAACAAAAACAGTAAAAGGTTATGAAAAAGGTGAAGACTATACAATAGAATTGCCAACTAAAGATGGCCATACATCTGTAAAGTTAACACCAAAGCATATAAAGGCACAAAAACCAGACGAAAACGAGTATACAAAAACAGGAAGTACTTTATCGTATGTTACTATTGTTTTAGGGTTTATTACACTGGCTTTAGGACTGTCTTTATTAAAGAAATCAGAAAAAGCAGATTAACACTGTAACGCGAGGAATAATCCATTGTCTTTAGCGTGGAATAGGAAAGCGTCACAAATATAGTATAGATACTGGTATTGTGATATTATAAACAACGGATACAAAAAAAAAGGGGGGATTAGAGGGGGTGATTGAAGGAAAATTAAAAAATTTGTAGAAGTCTATTACAAACAGGAACCAAAATATTATAAATGGAGGAGTGTATAAAATGAAAAAGAACAATAAAAGAAAGAACCAAAAGGGTTTTACCCTAATTGAACTTATCGTTGTAATTGCCATCCTAGGCATACTTGCAGCGATAGCTATCCCAAGGTTGGGAGGCTTTACTGACAAGGCAAATAAATCAGCAGTTGTTGCAGAAGCAAGAACGATTCTTACAGCCTACTCAACCTTAGTAGCAGAGGATCCAGATGTGGAATTAGATAAAGTTACCAAAACAGAACTTGAGGCATTAACAGGTGAACTAGATGGCACAATATCCGGTCAAGTAAATGATAAGGGAAAGATATCTTTCACTTATACAAAAGGTTCTATTACAATAACTTGTACTAATGGACAACTTGGAGATCCTACAGAATCATAAAGAGTGTTTACTTGTAGATCTACAAAAAGCCAATTCCTAGCGGATTGGCTTTCTTTTTAGATACTAAGAACTTAGTAAATAATTATTAAAGAGAACAGATATGAAAATAGTAAATATTTTAGTAAAACAATTAAATACCGCTAAATCAAAGATAAAGAACACATATAGTATTTGTGATCTAATCTTGTCGATTCCACATAATGTATTTGCAAAAACTATCTATATTATAATGCTTCTTTGGTTATATACACCTATCATAATGATGGTCTATAGTGTTTTTCTTAAGAATACGGACCAGTCCCTGATTTTACTTAATAGTGGCTTAGTTACAATAGAATGGTTTACCAGGCTTCAACAGTTAGGACTTTTAAGTCTTATTGTAGTTGTATTGTTTATTATAAAAGTCTTACTTAAAAAGAAAGAGGCTAGTTTAATTGATTTTATAATAAAGATTAAAAGAAATCTTTCATTTGTATTATTTTTTCTCCTACTTTTAATGAGCATAATTTCTTGTATCACCTCTGACAATATTGTCCTGTCATTTTACGGTGATAAATATAGAAGAGATGGCTTAATTTCTTACTTTTGCTATTTTGCCCTCTTTACATCTGCTTATATTCTTAGGGACAAGAATAAGATTATAAGTGCGATTAAACATTTAACTCATGTAGCTGCTTTTTTATCGCTTCTAACTTTACTTAATATAGAATCCATAAATTTATTGTTTGGACTGTCAAATAATAAGGCTGTCTTTAATAATATAAATCATTTTGGATACTTTTTATGCCTGGTATCTATGTGCTCAATAATACCAATAATGCTAAGTAAAAAAATAATGGATTCAATATTATATATTACCGAGTATGCACTAATTGTTGCTGCTCTTGCTAGAAACCAATCTCTAGGACCCTATCTAGCTGTACTAGTGGGACTTTTATTAATAAGCTTATTAATTATTATGCTGAAAAAAGCCTATATAAAGCGATTAATTCTAGTTCTATCAATATTTATTCTCATATCAGTCATGATCAATATTAGCTACGGACATATACTAGCCAATTTTTTGGTTATGCGTAATGATATAAATAGTATACTATCAGATCCAAACAATGCTTTTGACGCAGGAAGCAATAGATGGGGACTATGGCTAAATGGTATTGAGTTTGCCAAGCAAAAACCCTGGTTCGGTTATGGACCTGACAACTTAGGTGAGCAGTATAGTCTTTTAGATATCAGCAATGACCGACCTCATAACATACTTATTCAGATTGCAGCAAGTCTAGGTATTCCAGCTTTAATATTCTTTCTTTTAGCCTTACTAGTTCATTTTTACCAATATGTAAAACTGAGAAAATCTCTATCGATTTTAAATCTATGTCTAATTTCTGCAGTTGTAGCTTATTTAACCTCATCATTGTTTGGAAATTCAATGTTTTATACAACGCCTTTTTTCTGTATAATTATGGGATTTTCTTTAGGTACATTAAAAGAGAAGTTGCTAGATAAAAGATAAGAAGAAAATAAAAAATTTAACGAAAACATTTCGTAGATATGCATAGTAAATATTGACAGATATAAATAGATAGTTTATAATTGATATACAATACAGCAATAATTTAACTAATATACATATCTAACCATAATAAATTATAAAAGAAAGATTGACACTCTAATCATTGCTTAATAATTACCTTAATATATACTGCTAAATATACTAAAATAGTGATATTATTATTGTAATATTTGTATAGCCGTTATAAAAGGAGGCAAGCATGAAAAAGATAATTAAAAAAATAGCTGTATTCTTAATTGTACTGATTCTTCTGCTTGTTCTTTTTGTGGTTGCGTGGGTGTTTCTGATTTTCCCAAGCTTTGTTGCCCCAAAAGATGAGGTAGCTGAAGTTGAACCTGGCTCTGTTCAGATAGCAGAAGATTCAGAAAAAATCGATTTTAACGAAGCGAACGGCGTATTGTATGTTAACAACGAGGTCATCGTTTTTGTTAGGGCATCTGCCTCTGAGGATAAAATTGCTGCCCTGTTCGATTCTTTTGATGCTGAAATTGATGAGTCGATGGCTGATATCGATGTATACAGATTAGTTTTCAAAGAGGCCATGACGTATGATGATCTGGAATCGCTGATTAAGAAAATCAAATCCGATCCCATTGTCGAAAATGCATACCTGAATACTGTAACCGAATTTGAAGCTGGCACCATGTAGATTACTGAGCAATCCGGTAAAACTATGACAATAACAATAACAGTCGGAATAAGAAGGGTGAAAGTAATACAATGAAAACATTGAAAAATTTTATAAAATCAAATACTGGTTCGATCTTTGTAGAGATACTAATCTCTTTAATTCTCATATCAATGGTTCTTTTAACTTTTATGTCCATGTTTGTTACCTCTGCAAAAGTCAATAGAAAGTCAAAGGATGTTCTAGATGCGACTTATTCTGCCCAAAGCCTAATGGAGAAGTTATATGACCTCAGTGTATCAAAGTCACTAGAGATTACACTGAATGAACTTCAAGATAGTGTTTTAGCCGATAGTGAATACAAGGAGAAAGATGGTGGACAGGTTATCGAAGGTAAGTATGAAGATTTTGATGTAAAAATAACTATCAAAGACAGAGAGGAAGAAGAGCTAAGAACAGTAAAAGTAGAGGTCTACTCAGATGCTACATACAAACAAAGCCAAGCTATTATGCAAAGTAACCTTTTATGGAAAGATGATGACATAGATGATCCAGTAGACCCTACATCTACAGATGAGCCGGAATCAATGGAGGATATAGTATTACACTATGTAACTGTAGAAAATAGAGTTTACTCAGGAAATGATGGAGAAATGAATTACACGCTTGCATTTACATTTGTCGAGAATGGGGAACCACATATAGTTTATGACTTAACTACTAGACACGTTAATTTTAACAGTATGGACAGTCCTATAATTCAAACAGACTCAATAGGTGTAGGATATAAAACAGTAGACTATGAGATAAAACTTATAAAGATAATCAATGGAGGGAAACCAGATTTATCTATAGAAGTACTAAACAGTGAGGTAAAAGAATGATAAATTCATCAAGAGTCAATAATAATAAAATTTCAAGATTGGGTAGATGGATATGAAGGACAAACAAAAAGGTATGACACTTATAGAGTTAGTTATAGGCCTTGGACTTATGTCTATAGTTCTAGCAGTATTGTATGCTATATTTTTCACCGGTCTTAAAAGTTTTGATCGGCAGATTAAAAATGCAAACAGCCAGACTACTGCTAGGCAAACCTTGAATTATATTGGTAGAGAGATTAGGCGTGCGGACAATATAAAAGTATATGATAATAACAAAGGGTTAGTAGTAGAATATGATGGAAGTGAAATTGAGTATGAATTTAATCACTTAAATAATATTCTCTATCGAGTAAAAGATGGAACTAAGAATCCAATGATAGAAGGTATAAAGGATTTTTATATAGAATATTTAGATGGTACTTATTTTTTGAATATTACGGTTATATCTGAGAGGCACAACAACCCAATAACTATGACTACACAAATAAGGATGAGGGAGTGATTTAATGTTAAAAGAGTCTATTAGAAATCAAGAAGGATCTGTTTTTATTGTTACTCTTATGATACTAGCAGTATTATCTATACTAGGATCTGCTGTCTTAAGTACTACATTTAGTAACAACAAAATGACTATATATGATAGTGAGTTTCAATCTGTTTATTATGTAGCAGAGGCTGGAGCTAGACAATTTGTCAGTAATATTACAGATAGTATAGAGGATATTTATATGGAATCAGAATCACAAAAGGATTATTTTAGCAGAATTGACGCTTATATTATTGATTCTACAGAAATCTTTACTTTTAATACTGATGATTTTAGTGAGGTTAGAGGCTCTAAACTGGATGCAAAGATATTGCTACAGGATGAGGAAGAAACAGAGGACTCAAAGATTTATACCCTATTATCTACAGGAGATATAGATGGTATTAGTAGGCAGGTAGTTCAAAAAATTGAGGTTAAATATCCAAATGAAATACTTGCAGATATGGCTGTTTTTGCAGATGGTGAGATTCATCTATCAGATTCAGGTAAGATTATCGGGCCTGTTGGTACAAACCTAACATCTGCAAATGCAATTAGTATTGAAGGCGGGGGCGGCGTTAGAATACAAGGTGATTGCTACTTTCCTGAAGGTGCTGATGAAGATGCACTAAATGTAGCTGATTGGATTACCAAACCCAATATGAAAACAACACCAAAGCGTAATTTAATATTACCCGGATTCCCAGAATTCCCGAATTTTAGCAAGTTAGACCCTCTACCTATTGAAAAAGATGGGAATACATATTATCTAATAGATAATCAAGGGGATATAACTGTTGACTGGTGGGTGGATGATGGTTATGTATTAGAATTAAATAGAAATGCATATATACCCAAGATAAATGTGAATAGCAATAAAAATTTAATTATAAAGGTTAATCGAGATATTGAGCTAGTAGTTGATGACATTAGCATAAATGGTAAAATAGATATAATAGGTAGTGGTAAAGTTAAACTATATGTAAAAAACACTATTAATTTAGGAAATGGAACATTAAATAAGAAATCACAAGGTGAAACTGAAAACCAGGCTATTGAGCAACTCACTATCTATTACAAGGGGACAGAAAAGCTAACTGTAGGTGATGACTTAAAAGTATATGCATCCCTATATGCAGAAACAGCTCAGGTTAAATTAACAGCAGGCTCTGGATATATGGGTCACATTTTTACAGGTAGCACAGAGCCACTTGAAATTAGTGGTGATGCAGATGCGATTTCCAGGATTATTTATGCACCCTTTGCTCCTGTTTTATGTACAGCTTCTGGTAAAGTCGAGGGTTCTATTATATGCAAAAGTATAGAAGTTTCTGGAGATGGTGAAATAAAGTTCGTAGCATCTGATGAGTATGCAGATATTCCATTCGAAGTAAAAAATCCTGGGGAGAAAAATTTACTAAAAATTGATCCTATAAGAGAGAGATAATCAATAACAAATGAGGGTGAGAATGTCGCTTGAAAGCGGATAATCTTCTTTGATCTTAAAAGCACATTAACAAGAGGGAGATTAATTTTGAGAAAGAGGAAAATACTTACTGTTATAGTCTTTATATTATTTATACTCAGTTTTAGATATAATGAGATAACATTAGTAGATAACTTAACAAAATTTAATACTGAAGATTTAGATATAAATGGATATAGAAAAGACCATGATGATTTTTCTGGTTTAATTCCTTCTTATGATGAAGAAAAAGTAGAACACTTAAATTTAATAACGGCTTTATCTAATGACAAAAATGTAATGCCTAAAGGTCGAGTACTAGTTCCAGGTAAAATTGATGTACCAATATTTGAAGGTATAAACAACGCTCATTTAATGAAAGGCGCAGCAGAGCAAGTACCTAGAAGTAAAGTTGTGGCCGGTGGAAAAGGTAATTATATATTAGCCGGACATAGTTGGATTGGAAGACCTGGAAAATTATTTGAGTCATTACAAGAAGTAAAAGTAGGAGATCTTGTGTATATAACAGATAGACATAATTTGTATGCATATAGAATCAATATAGCAGAAACTTTACATAAATCTAATCCTTATTTACTAAATGTAGAGGCAAACGACAAGAAGTTAATTACATTGTACAGTTGTACTGGTGGTTTTAGAAATCCGCCTTATAGATTTACAGTTCAAGGTGAGTTAGAAAAAAGTTATTCTTTAGATGATTTAAGCCTAGAAGAATTTAATAAGATTGTAGAAAAGGGTCGTTAATTTGCGATCTTTTTTTACTTTAAATTATCTTACATTTTAATATTTTTGTGCGTATAATTTTTAATATGCGCGGTTGACGGCCGTGTTCTCGCCTGGTGCTCTAGAGAGCAGCTGGCTCAAAGTTAGTGATGGTGACCTAAGCGTACCCAGAAAAGTGTTTGGTTTTAGACGAGTGTCATTTATGAAAGAGTGAATTTTTTATGAATTTTAATAAATCATAGTTTACTACAACAGGACTAGCTCTACGGGAATAGGGATTTCATAGACTGCGTTGCTGTTTTCAAAATAATAAATTCTAATGGCAAGGTCACTGAAGATAACAGGATAGGCAGGGCTAGTAAAAAAAGGCATAATGAAAACATCTATATATGGCATGAAAATAAAAGTTGATCTAGAGAATGAAACATTAGAGTTTGCTTAATAAATAAGATAAATAAATTATTAATTTAGGTTGACATATCGCACTGTAAATGTTATAATATATATAGTTACTGAGTTAATTATTAAAAATAGTACAAGGGAGGCTAAAAAAAATGACAATTAAAGAATTATATTTGCTAGCAAAAGAAAAAGGTATATTAGATTATGAAATACAAATTCAACATGGAGATGCCGGAGGTATCTATGATGGTACGCGTGATGTAATGGGAATCGATGTTATTATTGATGATGAAGATGAAATTGTAGTGCTATGAATACTTAAAAATCCATCAGCTCAAATACTCAATAAGTTGATGGATTTTTATTGCTTAATAAAGATGACAGAAATTCATATTATAATACAATAAGTATCATTACTGGAAATCCTACAGAGCCTTTCTAAAGCTAGCTCTGCAAAGATAATGATTACAATTTAATGAGTTGTATATGTGTATGAATATAAACCCTTAAATCTTCGCTAAGTCTGCCATAAAATAAAAGTAATCTAAGTGAAATTAGGTTACTTTTCTATTTTAAATGAAGTATAATATGTAGCAGCTGTTGTTAAAATGTACTTTTTAATATAAATTGAAACAAATTGGTATAATAGAACATATGAAAGGAGGTTGCCCCATGGAAACAATATTAACATCTCACAAAATGTATCAATTTGTTACATACTTTAGCAACAAGGGGATGATAATATAGATATGAAATTTTTAGCAGATAAGTATTCTTTAAATGAAAATGATTTAATAGCTGCCTTGGATAACTTAAATAAGGGTGATGTTTATTTTTATGCAATGTCTGGGAAAATGGGGGCTGGCAAAGACACCATTGGTGACTTAATATTTGATAAATTAAAGTCTGAAGGCAAAGAAATAATTTCAGTGTCATATTCAACACCAATAAAGCAAGAAATTCAAGAAATAATGAATCTTTCAGCAACAAGAAATCCATTATTAATAGCTGATAAATATAATGCGAAAGTTGATGAAATTGTAAGATTAACGCAATTATTAGGCAAAGAATTAATTTATGAAAGAAGTGCTCAATCACGAAGAGCAATACAGTATTGGGGAACAGATGTAAGAAGAAAGCAAGACAGTAATTATTGGGTGAAAAAATTAGCACAAATAATTGTAAAGTCATTGAAAGATAATATAAGTGTGTATGTATCTGATGTAAGATTCCCAAATGAAGCAGACTCAATTATAGACTTGAAAGGAAAAATAATAAGATTAAAAACTTCAGAAAGTGTTAGAATAAAGAGAATTGTTGAAAGGGATAACTTGAAGCCAACTGAAGAACACTTAAAACATTTATCAGAGATTGCATTAGATAGATATGAATTTGAAAAAATATTTAATGGTGAAGATACGCCAGAAAACTTATTAAATGAAATATTACAATACATAAAATAAGTCACTATTAAAGTGACTTATTGTTATTTACGGATTATGGTACAATAATCAATATCAATACATACAGGAGTGTATTTAATGAAATTATTTATAGTCTTGGAAGGCCCGGATGGCTCTGGTAAATCAACAATTGCTAATATGCTAATAGCTTATTTAGAAGAAAAAGGTGTAAAGAGTGTATTAACAAGAGAACCTGGTGGTACTTCAATTGGTGAAGACATTCGAAAGATATTATTGAGTAATGAAAATGATGAAATGAAAAATAGAACTGAAGCTTTATTATACGCAGCTGCTAGGGCTCAACACGTTGAAGAAAAAATCAAACCATTATTAGAAATGGATAACATAGTAATTTCAGACCGTTATGTATTTAGTTCACTTGCATATCAAGGGTTTGCTAGAGGGGTTGGCATTGATGAAGTTATGAAAATAAATGAATTTGCGATGAATAATATATATCCTGATTTAATATTATTTTTCGACATTTCTCCTGAAGTAGCCTTATCAAGAAAGTTTCAAGGAAGGGAAGCAGATAGGATTGAGAATGCCGGAGATGAATTTCATAAGAAAGTTTACAAAGGTTATTATGAAATAATAAAAAAGTATAAAAACAATGTTGTAATAATAAATGCAAATGGAACAGTAGAGGAGACTTTCGAGCAATGTAAGAAGGTGATTGACAAAATTTGTAGAAATAGAAGGTAGTTATGTTTGGAAATGTGAAATAAATGTTGATTTATTAAGATATATATGTTATAATGTAATTAAAGGAGTGATTAGATGATAGAATTACAAGGAAAAAATGGTGTAGCAACAATATTTACAGATTTGATTGAGGAAAAAGCAATTAGTCAAATAATAAGAATGATGAATAATGAGATTACTGAAGGTACTGTAGTTAAAATTATGCCAGATGTTCACGCAGGCAAAGGGTCAACCATAGGTACCACAATTAAATTACCTGAAAAATTTGAAGATTGGAAAGTGTGTCCAAATATAGTAGGAGTAGATGTGGGTTGTGGTATTTTAATGTATAAATTAAAAAGTAAACCAGGTTCCATCAATTTACAAAAATTAGATAAGGTTATACATGATTTAATACCTTCAGGGTTTAATGTTCATAATTCCAAAGATGAATCTGCTGAAGAACTCATTTCCAAATTGACAATCAATATAAAACAAAAAACATTAGACCGAATTGTAAATTCGCTTGGTACACTTGGCGGAGGAAATCACTTTATAGAATTAGGTATAGATGAAGAAAATAATTATTGGTTATCAGTTCATTCAGGTTCAAGAAATCTTGGGGTGCAAGTAGCCAAAACACATCAAGATATTGCAATTGAAAGCTTAAAGGATAAAAAAATAGATATAAATGGAGTTATTGAAGAACTTAAGTCACAAGGTAGACATAGAGAGATAGAAGGTGTAATAAAAGAGTTAAATGAAAGACATAAAAATATGTCATTAGGAGAAAAAGATTTAGCATATTTGCAAGGTGAAAATCTTAAAAAATATTTACACGATATGACCATTGCACAAAAGTTCGCCATAGAGAACAGAAAGAAAATATTAGACATTATAGTTAATGCTATGGAATTAGAAGTTGTTGATAAATTCGATTCCATTCATAATTTTATAGAACATGACAATTTCACAAATGGAATAATTAGAAAGGGGGCGACCTCTGCTTACAAAGGAGAACGTTTAGTAATCCCGTTAAATATGCGAGATGGTTCATTGATTTGTGTTGGTAAAGGAAATTCAGATTGGAATAATTCAGCCCCACATGGAGCTGGCAGAATGATGAGTCGTTCAAAAGCAAAAGAAAACATTAAGTTAAATGAGTTTAAGGAACAAATGAAAGAAATTTATTCATCCACAGTATCTGAGTTAACCTTAGATGAAGCACCAGACGCTTACAAGCCTGCTGATGTTATAAAGGAAAATATAAAAGATACTGCTGATATTCTTCATCAAGTGAAACCAATTTACAATTACAAAGGTTAATAACTTAAGTTGAGAGAAAAAGCTGTATGTTTATCTTTCCACGAGAAGGTATAATATATTTACAACATACAAAATAATTAAAAAAGTGAGGGATATTCATGATTAAAATAACAGCAAGAAACTTTAAATTAACTGAAGAACTTAAAGGGCATATTTCACAAAGATTAGAAAAATTAAATAAATATGTTAAAGGTAATGAGAAGATAGAAGTAGTTATGGAAACAAAAACTTATGGAAGCAAAATTGAAGTCACTTTCAAATATGACAATAAAACTTTAAAAGCCAGCAACGTTGACAATGATTTGTATGTTGCTATAGATTTAGTAGTTAATAAAATAAATAAGCAAATCAGAAGAGCATCTGACAAGAAAAGCGATTTTAGTAATATTTCTGTAAAACATTTAGACTTTTCTAACTCAATAGAGGAAGAAAAGAAACCTTTAATAGTCAAGAGAAAAATAGTAAGTTCAAAGCCAATGTTTGAAGAAGAAGCCATAGAACAAATGGAACTTTTAGACCACAGGTCATTTATATTTTTCAATGCTTCAGCAGATGCAATATGTATGTTATATAAAAGACATGATGGAGATTATGGAATAATTGAAATTGAGTAAGAGATTGATGGCAAAGAAAGAGTTAGATCCAATCATTATTTCTCTGCTGGTTTACTTGAGGCTACTTTGACCCCATATTTCTTTAAAAAATTTCTTTGATTTGTATTATATACGAGGAGTGATTATATGATTGGAATATTAACGGAAAAACCTAGTGCAAAAGCTAATTTTTCAAAGGCTTTAGGTGGTAACACCGGAACCTTCAATGGTGAAAAATATGTATTAACAAACGCCCTAGGTCATCTTTATCAAATGAAAGATCCAAAAGAACAAGTAAATAAAGAATTATCAAAAAAATATTCAAATTGGGCCCTAGAGAACCTGCCTTGGAATCATGAAGACTTTAATTGGAAATATAAAGTATCCCCAGGTGGACAAAAAATACTAAATGAAATTAAAAGCATCTTAAGTAAATGTAATGAAATTGTTATTGCTACTGACTTAGATCCTACAGGAGAAGGAGATTTGTTAGCCTGGGAAATCTTGATAGGTCTTAAGTTAACTAATAAAAAATTATCAAGGATGGAATTTATTGATGAATCTAAGGCTTCACTTCAAAAAGCGTTCAAGAATAGAAGACCAATTAAGAATTTAGAAACTGAATATGATTATCAAAAAGCATTATTCAGGTCTAAGTGGGATTTTTTATCAATGCAATTTACAAGAATTGCATCAAATCTTTCACCTATCAAAGGAGTGATAAGACAAGGTAGGCTAAAGTCAACTATGGTTTATTTAACTGGTGAAGCTTTAGAAGAGATTGGTAAATATGAAAAAATACCTTATTTTGAAAATAGATTTATAGATGAAAATGGTGTCATATATACTAACCCAGAAGAAAAACAATATGACAAAAAGGAATTAGTGCCTAATATTTATAAGCCATCTGAAGTAATCCTTGATAGAAAAGAAAATAAAAAAACACCCCCGCCAAAATTGATTGATTTAGCAATCTTATCTTCTAGGCTAGCTTCAAGGGGTTATTCTTCAAAGGAAATATTAGCCACTTATCAAAAAATGTATCAAGATGGCATACTCAGTTATCCAAGGACAGCTGATAAAAATATAACATATGAACAATTTAATGAATTATTGCCATTAGCGAAAGATATTGCTAAAGTTGTTGGTGTAGATGAAAAGAAGTTGACACACACAAAACCAAGAAAAACTCATGTTATGAATAAAGGTTCACATGGTGCAAATAGACCAGGATTAGTTGTTCCGAAGTCATTAAACTCTTTGAAAAAATATGGTCGTTCAGCAATTCCTATTTATACATTATTAGCTAAAAACTATTTAGCAATGTTGTGTCCAGATTATGAATATGAAAGACAAACTGGGCATATAAAAGATTACCCTGCTTTCAAAGGTGGAACTAATGTACCAAAGTTTTTAGGGTGGAAAGAAATATATGAAGCTGATGATGAAGAAGAAGGTACAACTCCAGGCTTAGGTAAATTAGGAAAGCCATTCGTACACGAAGGTTATCCTCCAGCCCCGCCAACACCAACAATGCGATGGTTAATGAAGCAATTAGAAAAGCATGATGTAGGAAATGGTTCAACTAGAACATCTACATTTACTGAGGTTACAAATACTTCTCATAAATTTCCTTTAATGAAATCTGACAAAGGGAAATTAAGCTTGACAATATATGGTACAATCAGTCATCAATTATTAAAGGACACAAAAATAGGAGATGTGAAAACCACAGAAGCAATATTAAAAGCAATGGATAGAATTGGCAAAGGTGAAATGCAATTAGTAAATAAATATCTAGAAGCTACAGCTGACTTAGTCAAGCATGATTTAGAAGTAATGAGAAAAAATGCTAAAAATGTTAAGTTGCCTGAATTTGAAAAGAAAGAAAAAGAAATAATTAAAAAAGATGGTAAAGAGATTTCATTTAATAAAGAGTGGGGTGGGCATAAGTTCACTGAGGAAGAAATTGACAAGCTTTCAAAGGGTGAAATGATTTCAATTTCTGGGTTAAAGAATAAGAGAGGAAAGATATATACAGCAAAGGGTAAGCTTATGAAACAAAAATTCAAAGGTAAAACATTTTGGGGATTCAAGATGTTAGAATATCAAGAAGATGGCAAAGAGCCTAAAATATTCAAATAAAAATAAAGGTGCTATATTTTATGGCACTTTTTTATTGTGGTATAATAGACATTGTAATTAATGATATTGTTTAAGTATAAAAAATATTAGGCACATACAGTAGTAGGGAGATAAAGAAGATTCAGCCTATCGTAAATAAAGTAATGAATTTAGAAAAAGAATATGCTAAACTAACAGACGAGCAATTGAAGCAAAAAACATATGAGTTTAAGAAACGACTTGAAACTGAAACCTTAGATGACATTTTACCAGAGGCTTTTGCAACTGTCAGAGAAACATCTTGGAGGGTATTAGGATTAAAACCAAGTGATATTAAAAGTAAACTAATTAAGGAGGAGTGATAAATATGGCAAAATTTCATATTAATAAACATGGGGTACCAGCACCTTGCAAAGCCCAAAAAGGTAATTGTCCTTATGGAGGAGAGGAATCTCATTACAACTCTCAAGAAGAAGCACAAATTGCAATTGACCAAATAAATGAAGAAGAATATGGTGTACTTGGAGGGCTAAAAAAAGCAGATAACGTTGTCTTAGAATTAAAATCATCAGCAAAAGATGTAAGTGATTTATTTGTTTCAGAACCATATAACAATCATGGTTATGTGGTAGTAGGTATTCACACTACAGACTTTATGGATTTACCAGAATATAACAAGGTTGCCAAAGAGGTTTGGGATAATTTGCCCGACAAATGGAAAAATGAAGAAAACCCTTGCACAATTATTCCAGAAAGAAATGTTGAAGCATTCTTTGAGTGTCATGTATTCAATAAATACAGTGATGCATTTGATGAAAAACATTATCAAGCATTAGCAAATGAGGTGTCTAAAAGGTGTCCTGAATTCTACGATAAAGAAGAAAATCAAATTGATTGGGATTTAATATCTCATATGTCTAAATTTGGGGCTAGGCGCTCTATGGAAACTCCTCAATTGATAATAAATGGAGACAAGTACATGGTTGCTGATTACGAAGCGAAAAATTGGGCTAAGGATTACTTCGACTCAGGAGAATTCAAGAACTTTAAAAAGTAAACAAAAAGAGTCTTTCATTAGATTAATTTGCAGACATTCTAAAGTATGGATGTAAATAGACCAGCAACTTCAGGGCAAAATATTTAGGTATAATATATAAAAGAAGGAGATGAAATGGAGAAAAAATAATAACAATTTATTAAATAAAAAAGCCCCTAACAAGGGGCTTTTTTATTTTCTTATTACCAAATTCTTTGTAAACCTCCGTTGGCTGGGCGAACACCTATTGAGCCATACTCAAAATACATTTCATCTAATCCTATACCACAATATGCTATTGCTAATTCATTTTCTAAATCTTCAATATCTTCGTTCCATTCTTCTTCATATTTTGATACATATAATATTGAATACATTGTTCCTATTTCTGTATTATCCTTGATTACATGATAAGCAAGGTTGCCTGTTTCTTTTTGCCATCTTTTTATAAACTCTTTTTCTTCGTCATCTAACCAATAAAGAATTCCTGGAAACACTGCTCTTTCTGATTTATTTAATACACCTCGTTCAAAATCATTGATTGCATTTTCAATAAAATTAAGTTTCTCCATTCTCTTGATTGCTTCCTCATATTGTTTTTTAATCATAATTATCTCCTCCTTATTTGTTAATTACATTATATTATATAAGCTGACCTAAGTCAACCTTTTTTATAACAAAAATTTAACTTTTTATTTCTATAAAAACTGGACTCTAAAGTCGGTGTCTGTAATATGTATGGCTATTGACCTACAGAAGCCGATTTTTCATCAAAAAGTGACGAAAGTGCAGATTTTGTCAATTGTGATAGTTTGTACCTAAATAGGTTATTTTCTAAAGAGAACGGGAGAGCTCCAAGGTAGCTCAATTATAAATACTCATAGTTTTTATATTTTTCATCAATAATAAAAAGGTTGACAAAATTATTTCATTGATTGATATTAAGAAATAATTATGGAGGTGGTAGAATGGCAAAATATCATATCAATAAAAATGGTGTAGCTGCATTATGTAAGGCTACAAAGCAACTTTGTCCACTTGGTGAGCACTTTGACACTGAAGAAGAAGCAAATAATTATATTCAAAGTGAAATGTCTACAAAGTTTGGAATTATACCAATAGTGGAAGATTTAGAAAGTAAGTGCATTAAAGAAGCTTATGATTTACAATTGAACAGAATTAAAAAAGGATTCAAGACAAGAGATGAAGACGAGTCTGCCAGAACAAGGTTAGCTAAATTGGCTAAATTAAAACAAGGCAAAAGTAGTGATGAGGTCCCATTGGCAGATATATTACAAGATTTACATTCTCCAGATTCTGGGGCGACAATGTCAATAAAAAGCAAATCCATGGCTACAGTGCCCACAACAGGGTTCTGTGCAAGCCCGTATCCTCAGCACTCCAAAGTATTTGATAGTTCCAAAGATGTTTCATTTGATAGCATATTAGACTTCATGAATGAAATTAAAAGTATTGATGGCGAAATATTTTCAGAAGATGAAACATATATTGGATTGTGGAACGATCCCCAAACAGGTAAAGTTTACTTAGACATTTCCAAAAGGTATCATACTGCTAAGGAGGCTAGGATAGCTTGTGAAGAAAATGACCAAATAGCTTATTTTGATTTACAGACATTCGAAAGTGTTGATGTAGATAGGTCAGCAACTTCAGGGCAAAATATTTAGGTATAATAAGTACAAGGAGGCGATATAATGGAGAAAAAATTTATTAAAGTTCCATCTGGTGAATTAGAAAAAATTCTTTTAACAGCGAGATTAGCTGAAAATTTGTCAGGCAAAAAGGTGTCTTTGCGAGAAATATTAGATTCATTAGAAAAATATGAAATTAAATTGACAGAAGAAGAAATAAAGGAACTCGAAAAAGAATTTTCATAAGTGAAAAGGGGCTTACTAAGGTAGGCCCCTTTCTCATGAAGGATATAATTTAAAGTCAGAATAACTGCAATAAAAGATAAAGATTTTTCAATGCTACTAAAGGGGCTTGAAATTGATAAACATTGATATTCCCCATTAGGAGGGATATTTAATGTCAGAACAAAGAGTATTTAAGAACAATGGTAAACGGTTTGAAACAGATTTTAAGGAGTCTTTTGGGGAACATATATGGACATATAGACCACCTGATACTGGAGGAGGCATGATGGCTAGATTTACTCAGCAATCATTGTGCGACTTAATGGCATACAATACTAAAACTAGAGATTTGGCATTGTATGAATTAAAGTCAACCTTAGGAACTTCAGTAAGCTTTAGACCTTATGAGCAATGTATGAAATATGAAGAAGAACAAAGAAAATTTGACGAATGGAACGCTGAGCAAACTGCTGAAACGAGGAAATCTATAAAAGAAGAAATCAAAGAGCATAAAAAATATCTTAAAGAATTAAAAAAGGCAACTAATCAATCAATGATTAAGTATCATCAAATCAAAGATTTGTTAGAAGTAAAGAAGAAATACGGAATAAAAACATTTATTGTGTTTACATTCTTCAAAACAACTAATACTTATGTAATTGAGGTTGATTCTTTTGTTGAGAATTTCTGGAAATTAACAGATAAAAAATCAATCAATGAAAAAGACCTAGATAATTTAGTTGAAGAAGGAAAAGCCAGCAAAGTAAACCAAGAATACATTGGTCGTTCTATGAGATCGAAATATGATGTAGACTTTACAGTAGAATAGGTATCATAAGTAAGTAAAAGGAGGATACTCATTTATTTTGAAATAAGAGAAATCGTGAAGATTCTATTTTCAAAGCTTACGAGGCGGGCTTATTAGAAGTGCATACAGGATAAATTATGGGACCTATTTCAGGTCCTTTTTATCATAGATAGTGTTGACAATTTGTAATATTTAATAGAAATAAAAATGACAAAAAGGGTTGACAAATTGTTGTAATAATGTTATAATGTATATACAAGGTGATTGAAGAAGCAATAAAAATAACAGGAGGAATGTGAAATGACACGAGGAACAGCAATTTTAATTGATGAAAAAAAGGTAAATGTAGGTCCTGAATTTAATGGTGATATGTATCCGCACGGGCACGGTGATGAATTTCTTCAGGGGTTGTCCGAAGTTAAAAATAATACTGAATTTATTATTTTCAATAATCGGTTTAATAAATACAATCACGGTTACGACAAAATCATGAGTTATTATCAAGGTCAATTTGACCACGAAGTATTCAAAGATGGCAATATATTCGATGCAAATAAAATAACAAATCAAATAATATCTGATTGGGTATTTATAAAAAACGCAACGGATAAAACAATTAAAATCAAGGTTAACGATGAAAACAGACAATCACGAAATATGAATATTAGACCAAATGAAACAATTAGATTATATTTCGGTACATTTTTCTTCTGCGAGCGTGGTCATCGAATAATGAAAAAATAAAATAGGCGCCTAAGGGCGCTTTATTTTATGTAAATTTCACAAGATAAATAATGTTGTAAATAAAACGGGTGTTGCCTATTTTTTACAGTATAATATATAAAAGGAGGAATGTGTTATGAAACCAACCATATTTTTAGATTTTGATGGCGTTATTGTGGATTCTAAGAAATCTTTCGTAGATTTTTACAATAAACATTATAAAGAAAAGCAAGGATATGTTTTTGCAGACCATAAAAAATGTAACAAATGGAATTTTTCAGATGTTTGCCCATTGGCCATTGATGACATTCAACATATCTTTGGACAAAAAGAATTATTTGACAACTTAGAATTCTTCCCCCATGCTAAAGAAACAATCGAAGAGCTCTCAAAAGATTACAAGGTCGTCATAGTTTCCATCGGTACTTACGATAATATTCATCATAAATCAATGTGGATTAAAAATAATTTATCATGTGTGAAAGATAGTATATTATTGGTCAAAACAGAAGGAGATATGCTTGGGAAATCCATAGTTGACATGAAGGGTGGCATATTTGTAGAAGATGTTTCTAAGAATTTATATTCAACAAATGCAGACATTAAGATAATTTATGGCCCTAAATATAGCTGGAATGAAGATTGGGAAGGGTTATGGGCTAGCGATTGGAAAGCTTTGAAAAACTTCTTCTAGAATGTATTGACTTATTTTAATTTCTGTGTTATAATATAATTAACAAATCAAAAGGGAGGAGAATTGCAAATGAAATATTACGGAAATAGGATAAGCAAAAAACTTGCAATAGAAATCTTTGGAGAAAAAGAAATTGTCGCACAAGCAAAAACAATTGATGGGAAAAATGCAATACTTGTTAGCTGTGGTGTTAATGAACTTGATAAGAAAAACTCAATATATAGTGCTAAAACTCATAAATATATAACAGATGTTTTTATTGAAAAAATAACCACCCTTAATAAGGCAAAGGGAATTATATATGTAGCTGATTAAAATTGAGAGCACTAAAGGTGCTCTTTTTTTATTATATTTTTTTTATTAATATTTTGTTACAAGCTATTGATAAATTGACAACAAAGCTGTCTAATATGGATAAAATACACATTCTCTAATTAGGGAGATTTATGATATTTAACTTACACACTACAGATGAAGGTGAACTTTATCTGTTTTTAATATTTTATAAAGGGGTGATTTGCAATTTGTACTATGTAGACTTTTCGTTAACGAACGGACTTGGCAAACCTTCTATTAGTATTTATTACTCAGGATGTGATATACCGACAAAATGTAAAGATTGTCATAATCCAGAATTGTGGAAAAAACAAAAAGAAGCTTTGACATATGAAGAAATTTATAAAAAGGTAAAGTGGTATAAGGACTTTCAAAAAGAGAAATTGAGAGTTTCTTTTTTAGGTGGAGAACCTTTAGCGAGTTATAATGTTGATTCAGTCATTGAAATATCTAAAAGACTAAAAGAAGATTTTTCAAATATTGAATTGATTTTATATTCTTGGAGAAAACCTGAACTCATAGAAGAGGAATGGGTCAAGTACTTTGACTACGGTGTTCTAGGTGAGTTCAAAATGGATAGCTTACAAGAAGGTTTTTTGCCAGCCAGCAAAAATCAAATTATTTATGATTTCAAAAATAAGGAGGCACTTCCTCCAATAAAATTAAAAGGTGATAAGAAATAAGAATACCAAGAGGACTAAGATTAACTGAAGGAATAGTATTTCACCCTGATATGGTGAGAGAACTTGTTCCTAAGGCAAAAGAAGAAGAAAACAAGGAACGCAAAAATAAAGGAGGGAATGTTGATGATAAAACTAAGTTTAGACAATCAGTTTGAAGAAAAAATGAAGGAGTTAAAAAGTAAATATGGAGAAGAAATGATGATGGTAGAAGGAATGAGTGATAGTCAATTTGATACCACTCAATTTTTTGTTAACTTCATGCAAAATTCAACGGTTGCTGACGCCAGCATTGATGACAACGCTAATGTTACAGGAAGAACAATTAACACTATGATTAATGAATCTCAAAAACCATTTTTGAAACTTTTGAGCAGGAATAAAATTTATATAGAAATGAAAGAAGAATTTGGCAAAAAAGTTGCTGATGACTTTTTAGAAAAGGCAGTCAATGGAAGATTATATGAACATGATAGTCATTTGTCAAGTTATCTACCATATTGCTTTGCCTTCTCAGTGAAACCTATAGTTGACAAGGGATTATTCTTTTTAGAAGAGATGAAGGCTAATGCCCCTCAACATTGGGACACCTTCAATCATCACATATTAGAATTTATATCTTACGCAACTAATCAACAAGCAGGCGCTGTAGGTATACCTGATTATCTTATATATGCTTATTATTTCTATAATAAAGATATAAAAGATTATAATTACGATGAAAAAATGGCTGAAAGATATAGAAATCAGAAATTTCAAGAATTTATATTTTCATTAAATCAACCTTATTTGAAAGGTGGAATACAATCAGCTTATACTAATGTTTCTATCTTAGATAAAGATCACATTATAAAATTCTTTGGGGCTGAAACCTATCCAAATGGGGAAATGATAATTGACCACTTAAAAGGCTTGTTAGAATTTCAAGGGTATTTCTTAGATTATATTGGGGAGCTTAGAAAAGAAAAATGGCACACATTCCCAGTAATTTCAGCTTCAGTAATATTTGACGCCCAAGCATATCCAGAAACTGATGGATTTGCAGATATTGAAACTGCTAAAATGGTTGTAAATCACAATTATAAATATGGTTTCAATGATGTTAATATAATGATGGTTGACGAGGCAACTTCGCTAGCCTCTTGTTGTAGATTAGTTTCTGATACTGACCAATTAAACATGGATAAATTAGAAGGTAAAATTTTCAATAGTATTGGGGGTTCAGATGTAAATATAGGGTCAACTAAAGTTGTTACTCTTAATCTTGTAAGACACGCCTTGTTATCTAAGGGGTCTAAAGAAAAATTCTTAAAGTCAATAGAAGAAGATGTTAATTTGATACACAAATACCACTATGTTCATAGACAAATATTACAAAAGTTAGTCGACAAAGATTTACTTCCATTGTATAAACATGGATTGATGAGTTTCGAAAACCAGTTTGCAACTATTGGTATCAATGGTGTATTTGAGGCAACTAAGATATTAGGTGGTATAACTAATGATGGTTCAGGACCAGCATATTCTAATGCAGGTTTCGGCTTAATGGAAGAAATGTTCGGTATAATTAACGAACTAAATAAAGCAACTCCTAAAAAATATGGTTTTTCATCAAATGTAGAACAAATCCCTGCTGAATCTACTGCTGTAAAGTTGATGAATAAAGATAGGATTTATTTTGGGAATAGACACATTGATAAAATGTTAGGAGAAGATTCTTATATTTATGGAAATCAATGGATACCATTAAAAGAAGATACTAATGTATTTAATCGTATCGAGGCTGCTAAACTTGATAACTTTTGTGGAGGAGGAGCTATACTTCATATTAATTTAGGTGAAAACTTTAACTCATTTGAAGATGCTTGGAATTTCACTGTTGGCTTAGCAAACAGGGGCGTTAAATACTTCTCATATATTTCTTTAATAGATATTTGTGCAAATGACCATAGTTTCTTTGGAAAAACTTGCCCAATATGTCAAGGTGAATCTGTAAACAAAGGAATAAAAATTGTAGGATATTTAGTAAAACAAAATTCATTTAAGAAACAAAGAAAGCAAGAATTAGAAGATAGACAAATGTATGTATTATAAATGAAAGGTGGTATCTAAATCAGATACCACCTTTTTTAGTATAATAAAAGGTGAATTAAATGAAAGGGTTTTCAACAAGAAAACTGAAGATGTTATATTTTACTTGTCATATCCATTACATTGGATTTTATTGACTTTTATTAAAATAGTTATTGACTTACGGTAAATAATATGTTATAATTATGACATAAGGAGGAATGCAAATGAATAAGATAAAGACATTTGAATTGGAACTTGACATGATTGAAGATAATGACTTAAAAAATCTTGTAAAAAGATGTTTAGAAAATGCACCTGATTATTTTTATACAATTCCAGCAAGCTCGTCTGGAAAATATCACCCACAATACGCCTTAGGTGAAGGTGGATTAGTTAGGCACACGAAGGCAGCTGTAAAGATAGCAAATGACTTGCTAAATTTAGAACAATATAATCACTTAGATAAATCAGAAATTATTTCAGCCTTAATTCTTCATGACATTTTGAAAAAAGGAATGAATGAAAAAGACCACACAGTATTCAATCATCCAATTTTAGCTGCTAATTTTTTATTTTCAGAATATATGAAATCCGGCCATGTTTCAATGGCTTTTTCAGCCAAGGTGGATAATGTGGGCCGATTGATTAAAAGCCATATGGGTCAATGGAATACAAGTAATTATGAAAATAGAGAATTGCCAAAGCCTATCAAAGAAGATGAGAAATTTGTGCATTTGTGCGATTATTTAGCAAGTAGAAAATATATTGAATGTCAATTATGATTTATTGGCCAAATCGCTCTTATAAAAAATTTCTTTGGATTATAAAAGCTCCCTTGGGGCTTATTTTTTTACACATTTTGATATTTTGTAATGAAGGAGGGATAAGTAGTTGACTAATGTACTAGGCTTACTTTCAAACGAAGAAATATATAAATTTCAAGCACAAAGTTTACATTGTGAAAAAAGAAAGAATAGAGAAAAGTTAATATGTGAAAAAGCAAAACCATTATTTTATTTCAAAGTATTTAGAAACAAGGATAAGTCTATACAGATACATTGTTTATTAAGTGACGCCACTGTATTAGTATTTAATAGACATAATAGAAAAATGATAACAATTATAATAACAAAGTTAACAACTTTAGAAAAGTACTTAAAAGTAGTTGAGAATTGTATTGAAGAAATGGACCTAATAAATTTAATAAAGTGTGCTAAATTAAATCAAAAAAGCGGAGCTTGCAAAGTTGACAATATTGAAACAGATATTGACTATGAAGATTATCTTGAAAGAAAAAACAGAATACTTAATTAATTTGACAACTTTATTTGATTATGTTATAATATAATTAAATAAAGGAGGAGATAAAATGATTAGAACAGAAAATAAAATATTATCAATATTTATTTTTCTTGGTTTATTATATTTGTCAGTAAAGCGTTCAGGTGGCGTATTGGGTATATTTAATTTGTTAGATGTATTAGTTACATTGTTTATATATATAATAATTTTCAATGTAGGAATTGTGGCAGTAAAAAACATACAAAAGAATATAAATCGATAACTTAGAGCCTGCTTAGTTAGCAGGTTTTTTTGAACAATAGTACGCTTGGGGAAGATGAGCCTGACGCAAGCTTTGGTTTCTGTCGCTCACTTATTCAATGATTATATAAAACAATTAGCGAGGATTTAAGCGAATGTAGTTTGTGTCAATATAAATTATAAGGCGTACTTAGATCCTCGCTGTTCTTATTCTGAGCACTGAGAGCAAGCGAATGATATTGATTGATTATAGGTATGAAATAAATTGAAAGGGAGAGATGTGTGTGAAAATATTTGATACTAAAAATAAAAAAATAAGATTTTGGATTTTATTTTTATTAATGATTATTATATTATTTAGTGTAAATGAGATAATGAGTATGAGAATAGAAGAAGTATCATACAATAAATTTTTAGAATTTGTAGAAAAAGAAGAAGTGCAAAGCGTAAATATAAACTTTAAGGCAGAAAAATTTGAGTTCAAAGATTTAGAAGGGCAAAAATATAGCACAGATAATCCGAAAACTGAAGATTTCAAAGAATTCCTGTTATTAAATAATATTGATGTAGAGATTAATAATAAACAAAATTATTTATTAATTGGATTTGATTTAATAAGGACATTCGCCATGATTGCCTTAATAGTGTTCTTCATTAAAAAGGTAGGGGCGGGCCTGGAGAAAAAAGATGTCTTAGTTTCAACAGTTCCAACAACCAATTTTGCAAGTGTAGCTGGTCATGAGGAGTCTAAGGAAGATATGAAATTCTTAGTCAACTTTCTTAAAAATCCAAAAAGATATAATGAAATGGGTGCGAAATTGCCAAAAGGTGTAGTTTTATATGGACCACCGGGAACTGGGAAAACATTGACAGCCAAAGCAATTGCTGGAGAAGCTGGTGTACCTTTCTTTTCAGTGTCAGGTTCAGACTTTATTGAGTTATATGCAGGTCTTGGTGCTAAAAGAGTTAGAGATTTATATAAGGATGCGAAAGCAAAAGCCCCTTGTATAATATTTATTGATGAAATAGATGCCATAGGCACACATAGGGGCGGAGCCGATGGACATTCAGAAAAAGACCAAACAATTAACGCTTTATTAGCTGAATTAGATGGGTTTGACACAAAAGAACCCATTGTAACAATAATTGCCACAAATAGAGTTGAAGATTTAGATAGAGCCTTGATTAGACCAGGAAGATTTGACAGACACATAGCCATTAACTTACCTGATAACAAAGACAGATTGCAAATATTGAAAGTTCACAGTAAAAATAAGAAATTAAATGAAGATGTTAATTTAGAAAATGTAGCAAAATTAACAATGGGGTTTTCTGGGGCCGCCTTGGAAGCTTTGATGAATGAAGCGACAATTTTAGCAGTGAATGAAAATAAAGAAGATGTTTCAATGGAAGATATAAATGAAGCTTATTACAAAATAGTAATGGGTGGACATAAAAAGAAAAATAGAGAAAGAGATTTGAAGGAATTAGAGACTGTAGCGTATCATGAAGCTGGGCACGCCTTAGCAGCTAAATTATTGACTGATAATGATGTTCCAAAAGTTACAATCATTCCATCAACCACAGGCGTGGGTGGGGCAACATTTAATATTCCCAAAAAAACTGGGTTATTAACAAAAAGAGAAGTATTAAACAATATAAAAGTTTTGTATGCTGGGCGGGCTGCAGAACACATTTTAAGAAAAGATGATGATGAAATAACCACAGGTGCTTCACAGGATATAAAACAGGCTACTCAATACATTGAAGATTATTTTGCTAATTACGGAATGAGTAAATATGGATTATTAGCAATAAAAGATAAAAAGATATATATGAATGAAGCAGTTGAGTTATCTAAGAAACTTTACGAAGAAACTTTAGAATTCTTGACAGAGAATGAAGATAAATTGATAAATATAGCCACAGAGTTAATGACAAAAGAAACTTTAGAAGAACAAGAATTAAATGCTTTAATAAAGGAGGAATAAATATGATAAGGTATCACATTAATTCACAGGGTGTGCCTGCTGTTTGCAAAGCACGCCCAGGCAACTGCCCCTTTGGCGGAGAGGAATCTCATTATAATTCACTAGAGGAAGCCCAAGTGGCGGCCAATAAGCTAGCTGAAGAAAAGTATGGAATTATGCCAGGAATGCCAAAAGAATATGAAACTTCAGATAACCCTGAGGACTATGTAGATTATCCAAGAAATGAGTTTGGATTAATTGATGATGAGAGCAAGTTTGAAGGGATAAAAATTTATTATTTAAGCAATAAATACAATATTTCAAGTGAGTGGGTCAACAGATTTTTAGAACATAAATATTTTGATGAGTTTGTCTCACATTATGCTTCTGATGTAAAAAAGGACAAATTATTTGATGACCAAGCTGACCTTTACAATAAAACACAAAAACTATGGAAAGATTTACACTATGAAAATAGTTCATTTCTTATTAAGAAGTTGGATGAGCAAGAAGCAGTAGATATTGTTCGTGAAAATATGAGAATGAATGATATAAACGGTTGGTTTAGAGAATTTAATAGTGATTATAAACCTAGAATTGAAAATCAAATAATTATTAATCCAGATTTAAGAAGTGCTAGTTTGAATATAGCTCACAGGGTATTTCAAGAGTCTACAGGGAAGGTTGTCCCATTTGACGTTTTTGTAAATTCAGAAATTGAAGTTTACCGAGGTGGCAACTTTGACTTTATAGAAAATGATGTTTTCATATCTTATTCATTTGATAGGAAAATTGCTGAGAAGTTTGCGAAAGGTGGAAGAGTTGAATCTAGACTTGTAAAAATAAAAGATACCTTAGGCAGCCTTCAGACAACTGGGGAGGCTGAACTAATGGTTCGGAACAGAATTTAAATATAGAGTCGCTAAACCGATAAAGAAAAAAGAAATTGAAGAAAGTAAAAAGAAAAATGAGTAAAATCATCTTTCTTTTTTATTGAAAGTAACCAAAAGCAGCTAAGTCTACATAATTTTTACTTAATATTTTTAATTCTTTAATCATATCATCAATATTGTAATTGCAAACATCACAGTTTTTTATTTTGCCTTTATTAGAATCTATGTAAAGTTTTACACCCCTTGAAAAATCAATCATTACTTCACACCATTCTAAATTGTGACTAATCAATATATTTTTAGCTATTTCTCTTGCCTTAAAAATACCTACTTTTGATAAAGATGTTGGATCTTTCCCACTTAAGCTTATTTTGTTTTCTTTGGCAAACCCAAGATAGTTATCTATACCCGGCCTTCTTCCAGTTAATCCGGTATCTCTTTCAAATCCGCCTTTTAGAAACTTTCCAGCCGAATTTATAATGAACATATCCACTTCTACATCAAATTTATTAGCAATAGTTGTAAATAAAGATTCTATTGTATTATTTAATTCTTCTTTATTTTCATTTGTATTTTGAAAGTTTATATTTGCTGATTTAATTTTAAGTAATCTATTGTCATCATCATATAAAGCAGTTATGGCAACTTTACCATCGGGTAAAAATCTAACATCCTTTTTAGTCAATTCATCATATTTTCTTGAAAATTCTTGTAATATTACCATTGATTTTGGTAAAAGTTTTTCAGTTTCATTACAAGCGTATCCATAAACAACAATATCATCTTCATCAAAATTACATTCATTTTTATATTCAATATTATCAATAAATTCTAATTTTGATAAGCTACCTATTTCTTCCAGTAAATCAAAAGATATTTCTTTAATGTTTAATTTTGCAAATGAACATATAACACCGGTAGCGAACAAGGTTCCCTCCCCACCAATTATATCAATATTTATTTTAGCCTTTGGGTCTACTTTTAAATATTCTGTTACAATTTTATCAGCAATCTGGTCAGCTAGTTTATCAGGTTGACCTCTGAAAAACATTTCATTAGTTAGTATTTTCATTATTATTCTCCTTTCTTTATTGTGAATATCATAATGATATTATTATTAAAATGGAAAGGAGGTTAGAAAAATGACGAAATTTCATATTAGCAAACATGGAATGCCCGCCCCTTGTAAAGCTGAAAAGGGGAATTGTCCTTACGGAGGCGAAGAAAGCCACTTCAATAGCTTAGAAGAAGCACAAGAATTCATAGATAAAAGAAATGAAGAAAGATATGGTTTATTAAATTCCGTTGATGAAAGAAGAAAAATGGATAAGCATGACCGAGAAAAAGAAGTTGCTGATATACCTGGATATAAAAAGACTGATGAAGAATATGATTCAAAAGATTTAATAGAAAAAGTACAAATAAAAGGATTTATTGCTATTGATGATGCTGATGATCCTTTATACTATACTGTTATATTAGTTAATGATACTAATATAAAAGATATGACTAATAAATTCAAAAGTCAACTTATTGAGGAAGGATTATATAATAATTCATACATTGGAATTATAACTAATAAGTTATCAAGTTCATATTCTATGGATTTGTTGCCTATTTATGGAAGTTCTAGTAGATATGTAACTAAATGGTTTGCTAGTACATTTGAAGCAGCAATTAAAAATAGTTTAAGAGATAAACAGCTTAGTCTCTTAAAGAGAGCGAGAAACTATTTGCAAATAAATAAAGGCAGGTAAATTTATTATGATGATGAATTTTAATGAAGGAGAACGAATATAATGATAAGAATAATTAATGAAGACCATAGATCTATTCCTGATGAGGATATTGAATTTGATCCTGATATGGTGATTGGTGACAGCCAAAAAGATATCTTTTGAATAATAAAGATAATTGATGTTGTGGTAAAATGAGCACTGAAGACTTAGTGTAGGTGAAAAGATCATTTAGAATGATCTTTATTATCTAATTCTCTTTGATATCTTTTTCAATTGACCAAAGCTAGAGTTATCATTGTTAATGGATAATATATCAAAGTTTTTCGTGAGCCTTTTATTTTCAAATGATTTAGCATTATCAATTTCGTGTATGCAGTTTTCTTTAGTTTTCTCTTTATCTCTCACTCACGAACCCCCTTAAAATCAACCTTCTAGCCGTTTGTTTGTATATATATTATACTATTAATATTGATTTTTGTCAATGATAAATTATGAAATAATCACACTTAACATCAAGAACGCTGAGGCTGCATTTCAAGCGAGGAAAGGGAGACGAAACACATTTCAATAGCCCAGAAGAGGCACAGGTTGCAATTGATAGAATGAATGAAGAAGAACATGGTATTATACCAGGAATGAAAACAAAACCTAGAGAAGAAGTTGAAAAAGAAGGTAGACATTTAGCCGGCTTGATTGACAAAAGGAAAAACAAGGTTGAGGCGCCAGAGTTTGTAGGAAGTGAGAATTTTGACGCCATAGAGGACATTGACAACTTGTATGAAATTGGAGAAGGTGGATATATTACACTACAAGAACACAATCCAATAGTTAATGTCAAAAGGATGTTTGACCATTTGAGAAACAAAAAGTTAAAAAGATATAAAAATGAAGATGAATATCCATTAGGGGATTTTCCATATGATTTCTATGGCAATCTTGATAATTTAGAAAAAGTATTAGAAGAAGATTATTTCTTACATTCTAAGTTTGATGACTCAGACTTTGAGCCAACTCAAGAGGACCTAGATAAACCTTATGGCAAAGATAGTTATGAAGCATATATGGAATGGCATGAGGAACCAAGATTAGGAGGAAATACACCTTCTGAAATATGGGAAAACGACATTCAAAGACATGAACAAATGTATAGTTATACGCAAGCTTTAGCAATTGAATACGCTACAGATTTTGAGAATAAAGTCCAATATGGTGGATATAGTCTTGAAGAAGAAGATATAATAGCTCAAGAATATAAGAAAGCTTTAGCTGACAAAGTGGGCAAATTTGTGCCAGATTATCAATCTAATAAAGATGATGAAAGATTTGATGAAAATAAATGGTGGCTTTAGAATTATAGAACAATTAGAAGATTACTTAGTTATTTAAGCAATCTTTTTTATTTTTCATAGAAATACTGTACTTAATGAATTGAAAGTTTTTAATTAGGGAATATATTGACTTAAATATTAGGCGTGCGAAGGAAGATGGGTTCATTGAATAATTGATGAAAATTATGGTATAATAAATATGTGATGAACTTCATCCCCCCTGAGCTCGTCACATATTTACACAGATTTTAATAAAGAAGTCACCGACCTCAAGCGCTTTCATTCTTAAGAATGAAAGCCTTAGGTGGGTGATGAATTAGATTGTCGTCATGTATCAAAGAAAGAAAATCAAGTTCACTTTGATAGCCTTCAAAAAACAATTGATGAGGGATATGAGCTTTGTAAAGTTTGTAAACCAGAGTGAAAAGAATCTTAAAAGGTTCTTTTTTTTATGCAAAAAAGGTTGACAAATATATATAAGTGTATTATAATATAATTGTAATGAAGGTGAAAAATAGGAGGGTGTTAAAATGTTTATAAAAAATATAAAAAGATTTAATTCAATAAAAGATAAATTGATAGATATTACAATGAGTTGTGATAAATGTGAAACATTAAATACTTTAAGGTCAATTTGGAAAGAAGAGGCTGCTGAAGTTCACCCGGATATTCATATCTTATTAGCTTGTGAAGAATTAGGAACAGAAATTCAAAATATTAAATGTTTATACAAATCTTATTTAGTCAAGGGTGCAATCGAATATTAAAAGGAGACATATCACAATGAAATTCACAATTAATAAAGTTGAAGATATGAATGGAATTGAAAAATTACGAAATGTATCAGCATTAACATTTGAAGGATTATCAATTGAAGAAGAAAGCCTTGAAGCGTTAATAGGCTGGCTAGATGACCATAATGCAATAATTGATACGATAGAATTTCATGTAATAACTGGTAAATTAATGAACGAAGTATATGGGCTTACTGACGACAATGCTTATCCTGAAGATTTAACAATTGTCAGTGTTACCAATATTGACCAAATGAAAATTGCAATACCAAGATTTGAAGTTGGCGGAAGATGGCTAGATGACATTGTTGATAATAATTTGCGAAGAAAATTATTTTGACACAAAAGAAGAAGCGCAATTAGTAATTGACAAGGAGGAGATAAATATGGATAAAGTTAAAGAATTTTTCAATTCAAATAATTATTTAGGTGAAGAAGATTATTATTATATAGTAGATGATCTTGATTATCTTTTAGAAGAAAATACAAAAAAAGTAAGAGGAGAAGTAATTGGATGGGCATTTTTATCTCATAGGGTTTCAAGATATGGTTCAATATGCAATCATGGGCAAACAGGCTTCAAGAAGATTATTGGAGATAATTTAGCTCAAGCGATATTATTAACTGATACTGACAATATTGTTGCAAGAAACAATGAAGGCGAATTAGAAATAATATACAGCGACCATGATGGCAGCCATGTTTGTAAAATAAAGCCAGTTACAAAATCAAGATGGGATAGATTTGAAAGAGTAATTAATCAAGATTTTGATAGAGCAATAGAATTCATAAAAGACTTGCCAAGTGTGAAAATTAAATGAAGGCTCACCCACCTACCATTTTGCTAAGGCAAAATGGTAGGTGGGTGTTTTCTTTCATAAAAATAGTAAAAAGAGGGTAGGTTAACTTTTACCCTCTTTTGCTAAAGGAGATAAATATAATGAGTGATATTAGTTAAGTAAATAATACTTTAAATTAGTCCTGAGAGGCTAAAAAGGAAAGATTTTATGGATAACTTTGTCATTATGGAACAACATTAGGTATAATAAGTCTAAATGTATTTTAAGGAGGATTTAGAATGAAGAAATATTAGTTAAGTAAATAATACTTTAAATTAGTCCTGAGAGGCTAAAAAGGAGAGATTTTATGGATAACTTTGTCATTATGGAACAACATTAGGTATAATAAGTCTAAATGTATTTTAAGGAGGATTTAGAATGAAGAAATATATCGTATTAATTTTAATTATTTTATTATTAGGATTAGGTAGCACAATATTATTGAATATAAAGTTTAGCAATGAAGAAAACCTAGTTATCACTGAAAGTTTAATAAATAAACAAGCTTCAATAGAAGAAGATTTTGAAATCGAGGGTTATACGTTAAATAATCCAAACATAATATTAAATCCATATGAAATTTCTCCCTTGACAGCGTTAGTAATCTTTGAAACGGAAGATGTCGAGCAACCTAAGATTACGGTGGTTGGGAAAGATGAATTAACAAATATTGAAGGTGTAGGCATTGAAGGAACGAAACATTATATTCCTATTTATGGACTTTATCCAAACTCAGAGAATGAAGTTATTATTGAGGTTGGCGATAAATCTAAAATTATCAAAATAAAGACGGAACCTTTACCTGAAGACTTAGTAGCTCCATCAGAAATAAAGGCGAATAAAGATAAGTTAACCAATGATTTTTATTTCTTTACACCATCTAGTAAAGGATATACTACAGCTTACGATGTTAATGGGGATATTAGATGGTATTTAACTGAAAAGTTAGTTTGGGATATAAGCACTTTGTCAAATGGAAGAATGCTTTTAAGTACTGAAAGACCAATAAATCCACCATATTTCACAACTGGATTATATGAAATTGATTTTTTAGGAAAAATATATACTGAGTTTGCTTTGCCAGGTGGTTATCATCATGATTTTTATGAACTAGAAAATGGTAATTTATTAGTAGCTAGTAATGATTTTGATAATGAAGCAGGCACAGTGGAAGATGTAATTGTAGAATTAGATAGAGAAAGTGGAAATATTGTAAAGTCTTGGGATACAAAAGAAGTATTAAATATGGAAGATGGTAAAAGTGAAAATTGGTCTAATTATGATTGGTTTCATAATAATTCAGTATGGTATGATGAAAAAGAAAATGTTATAATATTATCAGGTAGGCATCAAGATGCTGTTATTGCTATAGATTATGACACTTCTGAATTAAAGTGGATAATAGGAGATTCGACTAATTGGTCTCAAGAGTATCAGGAATACTTCTTTACTCCAAAGGGTTGTGATGATTTTGAATGGCAGTGGAGCCAACACGCGGCAATGGTTACTCCTGAAGGTTATATATTTATATTAGACAATGGTAACAATAAATCAAAGGTTAAAAGTCATTATGTGAGTGCTGAAAATAGTTATACTCGTGGTGTAATGTATAAAATTGATACTGAAAATATGATTATTGAACAAATATGGCAATATGGGAAAGAAAGAGGAAGTGATTTTTATTCTCCATATATATCTGATGTAGATTACATTGATAAAAACCATTATATTGTTCATTCTGGAGGCATAGTTGAAGTTGATGGTAAACCTTCAAATCAGCCAGCTGGCTTTGCTAAAGACGCCAAAATGCGCTCTACAACAGTAGAAATATTAAATGATGAAGAAATATTTGAAATAACTTTACCAACTAATATGTATCGAGTTGAGAAAATGAATATGTACGAACAATACACATATGAATTAGGCGAAGGAAGTTATCTAGGAGGGCTTGGTAAAACTTCATATAATTCAAAATTTGGATTGCCTATAAATTCTTTAAAATCAGATGATTTGAATATAGAGCTAATAAATGAAATTGATAGATTAGTTGTCAAAGGAAAGTTTAAGAAAGGACAATCAGCAAAAGTAATATTGTATAAGAATTGGAAAATGAATATTTATGACATAAGGATTAGCAAAAGACCGTATACCGCGCTATGTATAGATGTATTTACAACTGATGAAGATGAGGATGGGATTGAAGTAATTAAAAATATAAATAAAGAAGGTTTAAAAGGAGAATATTCCATTTATTTAGAAATTGACAATGAACTTTACAATACGGGAAAAATAATAAAGATCTAGAAAAGAAAAAGAGTCCTTCAAGGACTCTTTATTTTATATATCTTTCGCTGGCGTCAGCTCTTAAGAATATGTTGTAATTATTAAAGTCAATTTCATATTTATCAAGCATTTTTTTAACTAATTGTCTAACTGCATTGGATGTTTTACTGGTTTCAATGTAAATATTGGAATTCTCAAGTAACAAAAAAGTCATTGATAAATGGTATAATATATATACGATAA
>FZPS01000191.1_pt62 | contig 49735 bp, 41 predicted proteins | sample 1817821 | NCBI WGS metagenome assembly FZPS01 (sample SAMEA104158645, study PRJEB21678) | metagenome | place: Germany | collected 2015-04-21 | reverse complement strand
GACTGTTACACCATGCACATGCAATTACAATGCTGGGTGACAGCTTTAGAATTAAACATCTGAAACAGTAGTTTAAAGTGTACCAGTTTCAAATGCCAAAGTGTACCAGTTTAGATTGCCATTGACAATGCGATTGACTCCTGAATTTCTAGGAGTAAAGTATCTTTTGTTGCACGATGAAAACAGCTCAATGAGCGGAGATATTTACCGCTTGAATAAAGAGAGTGCCAGGTTTTGGTCCGGCAATGATTTATTGAACGACAAATATTTTGGGGAAGAGGAACCACCTGATAAAACAAAAGAGATTTACGAAAAACACTCTTATATTGTTTTTGAGCTTGAAGCTGGAGAAACTAGTAGCGACTTTGATAATATTTTGTGGGACGTAACAAAACTTCCAGGATTTGACCCTCAGCGCAAAAGCCACCCTATTGTTGTGAGTCTTACACAACTAATGAATGCCGTTGTAAGCTAGCGAGCTAAATCTCAAAAGTTGGTGTAATATGGCATCAAAGTCCCTCTATAAAGCTTAAAGGACATTGGTAAAAAGTATTCGAATAAACGACATGTCTTGTTAAACATAAAACAAAAGCTGAAGCAGTAAATAATGTCATTAAGAGTCTGTTAAGAATAGCCTGGAGATATAAAGATTTTGACTACTTAAGACTAAAAGCATTACAATACTGTGGACACCTCATGAAAGCGCTTACCCATTATAATTGAAAATGAGCCAATCGTAGCTGCTTTATTGCAAGGAAATGAAGAAGATGAATCATTCAAATTAGAGATTTATAATGCAATTAAAGATGAAGAGATAGGATAATAACCTAATCAAACAAGAAAGCCAAGCTTTCCACTAATTTTGACTAACTTGCAAATCAAATATATCCGGTATTTTCACCCGATACTTCGTCGATCTACCCACCTTTACCTTTTCTACATCATCTATGTTTTTCAATAAAACAGACATTTTTTGGTACGATATATCAGTATTCAGTGAAGTACATATCTCCTTTGCTGTAAGCGCCTTTTCTGCAAGAATGTCAACTATATTCTCTGATAGACCTTCCAAGATTTCCTTTTGCTTATTTACCTCACTCTTCATCTTTTCATGGCTGATCGGCTTACCATACATATCAACCGCAGTGCCGCCCATATCGATCAAATCAGCGTTTGCACTGTCTTCTTCGATCTCAGGTTTGCGAATATATATCGTACGACCCTTTTTCAATCCGTCTTTCACGCCTTCCCATGTCCCACCAGTATTGGAGGAGTCGGCGACATAAATATGATTTGCCAGCCCGTATATGATCGGATTCCTCGCCATCGCCAAACCCACCGACCAAGGTGCTTTTGGATGAAATGCGCTTAGCACCAGCACATCGCCTCTGATAATATGTTGATAATAGGTTTTAAAGCCTGATGCAAAAGTAGTTATTCCTTGGGGGAGGACAATGATGCTTTGTCCCGTATATTTCATGGCAAAATCAAGCGCCGCTCTATCAATACCCTTGGCAAATCCGCTCACCACCACTTGATAATTCTGTGTCGCATGCTTTGCCACATTTTCGGTGAATTTCATGCCGTTGGAGCTGGCTTTACGCGAGCCGACGATTGCAACTGAATCCTCCATGAGAAGCTGTTTGTTGCCTTTGACATACAGTAGCGGAGGGGAATAGTTCATCTTCAGGTTTTCTTTCATCGTGGGAGGATATTCTTCAGAGATCAGAGGAATTAATTCATAGCCTTGATGGATCAAACTTTCAGCTACAAAGGCGTTATTTGCAACTTGTTCTTTGGCTTCACTTAAAGACAAAAGCTGCCTCTCATCAAGCGAGTAGTCGTTTTCCCAGTCACTGACACTAAGTGAGAAAAAGCTCTCTAAATCTGCACCATTATCGATGTAGATCTTTTTGATAAGATCATTGATCTTTGCATTTGTCCATCTCTGCAGATGGGAAATCGTAATCCAATAAGCTGCGTGTTGCATAACAATATCCTCTCTGACTGTTAACCTGATTATAATTTATCGCTTCCGACTGTTTTTGCTAATACAATTGGCACTATGAGATCAGCTCCTTGTTCTGTCAAGAACTTTCCGATTTCTTTGATGGTCGCTCCGCTACCATAGATATCATCAATTAATAGTATCTTCTTACCGACCACAGCTTGGGAATCTTTCAAAGAGAAGGCATCTTCTACATTGTCCTTTTTCAAATGTCTATTGTGAAGCATCTTTTGAGCTGATGTTTTTCTGATCTTCACTAAATCATGAGAAATCGGAATTCTTAAAATATCAGACACACGCTCTGCTAAGTTTCTTACCAAATCTCCAGACACAGTGGGCGGCACATATAATATTAAATCAAACTTCATTTTTCCGAATTTAGAGTCAAAAGCTTTTAAGAGTAGCTGGAGCAATGAATTTGGGAAGTTGCCACCATTTTCATACTTGCATTTATGAATCAAATTCCCCACATTTGTTACTCCATAATAAGATCCAGCTATGCCATTGATCATATTTGTTTTTTTAGTTTCTACCTTCAATATGGGGAAATCTGCTTTGCTGAATTTTCTGAATTCGTTTTCTAAGTGACTGTTTGGTCTATAATAATGTTTTGGAAGTTTAGTGTTGTCGCAGTTAGTAAATTCCCTATCACTTGCGTCGCCTAAATGCTTACACAGATATTCCATGCGTGAGCTCTTCATTTCAGCATATTCCATCATTGAATCCAATTCTTTTCTTTTAGCAGCTTTGATTTTCTCATAAAAACTATGATCAAAAGGCTCTGAATCCGGAATGAATTCATATTTCTTCTTTTTCTCAAAATATACTTCTCGAATAATATTCTGTTCAAGCAGATCCGCGCATATTACTCTTACTTGTGATTGAGTCATGTTGTTCTTTTTCATCAATTCATATTGACCCAAAAGCTCGCTTTTGATTGAACGAATTACTTTTTCATACAACATCTCTGAAGGTTTAGCATTTTCAATAAAATATTCCGGCAAATCTCTATCTTCAGGATTGTATAGAAGTATTATCACTGTTGGTTTTCCATCCCGACCTGCTCTGCCAATTTCTTGATAATAGTGCACGGGCGACTGTGGAAATTGGGTGTGGATAATGAACCTAATATCCGGCTTATCGATACCCATGCCCAGAGCGTTTGTGGACACAACGCACTTCCAGGTGTTATTTAAAAGCCCTTCTTCAATTTCAACTCTAATGTCAGAGTTCAATCTGCCACTATATGCCTTTGACGGAATTTGCAAGTATTCAAACCACCTGTTTATGGCTTCAGTATCATTTATTGTGCCGGTATATATAATACCTGTTCCTTCAAGCCTTGGAACGTGACGAGCAAGCCAGACCATCTTTTCATCGTTAGACTTTATATCTATAACATAAAGCTTAAAATTGTCGCGCAATAGGTTACCTCTGAGTATCGTCAACTCTCCTGCCATTTGGTCAGCAATATCCTTTTCCACCCGCTTTGTGGCTGTTGCGGTCGTTGCTAAGATAGGCAGATATTTAGGAAGTTGTTGCACTAAGTTTATAATACGCTTATATGATGGGCGGAAATCATGTCCCCACTGCGATATACAGTGAGCCTCATCAATAGCCACCATCGATATTTTCAGGTTTTGTATTTCATCACGCCAAGTTGAGTTTTCTTGACGTTCCGGCGCAATATATAATATCTTTAAAAGACCTTGTTTTGCTTCTTCGATAACCTGTTTGTTTTCTTCAACGCTTTGACCGCTGTGAATGCTTTTTGCAGCAATGCCGAGAGCTTGAAGACTGCTAATTTGATCCCTCATCAAAGCGATTAGAGGTGAAAATACAATAGTAAGATGTTCAAAACATATTGCAGGAAATTGATAACAAAGAGATTTGCCAAATCCTGTTTTTTGGATAAGTAGTATTCTTTCTCCACGAAGAATCCGCGAAATAGCCTCCCACTGTTCATCGTAGAAAGTATTGATATTAAAATATTTACGCAACTTGATTTCTGCTTCTTGTCTCGTCATTTCAGCCATAAACCCTTTCTCTCAAATATGAAATTACTGTATATATACAGCTGATATCAAGATTTCTGCCGAGCAAGCAAATGTCAAGAAATACCTTGCATTTTAATACTGTTCTTTTGTGGTTTAATTATAAGAGTTAATTTCAAGACTTGGGAATATGGGCAAGGAATAGCTTGACATAATGAGGCTTATTTTAATGCTTAAATTATTAGGATAAGTTGATTTATGGAATTGTTTTATTAATGATTTCCGAAGATGTGTTTTATTATAGGAAATTTAAGTTGAATGAATATAACATAGTAGAAAGAGTGGAGATTGATGAAAAAAAATAATACTTGGATTGTTGATGATATACAGCCAGTTCCTTTCCATTCTGGCTTTTGGGGAGGCTCCAACAAGCGATACTGGGTTTCTTTGATTAATGCAACTTATGCCGTTGATGCACAGGTTCGTCACATATTGACAGATGAAGAAATGATATTGGCAACCGATGATTATAATCTGTCAGATAGAACAAAAGATAATGAACTACATTTTGCCCAAGGCAACGCATATGATATTGAATGGGACAAATTAAATCTAAAAAGAGATTATTTTTCTTTAGCCCCGGAAGGTGATTATTATGCTGATATTTCTGATTGGGAAGAAATGATGCACTTGGTAAGGAATCATCAAATAGAGGAAAGAGTCGATTCTAAATTCAGGGCTATTCATGAAGAAAGTGACAATGTCAGGCAATTAAAACACTCGTCTGATGAAATTGAGTTTCCGATGGAATTCCTTAATAATCTCGGTTTAAAATGCCAACCACTATTTTTAATGAAAGTTTTTAATGTTGGTCAAGGTGATACTATAATGCTTATCTTTCCAGATATGAGTATCTGGTTAGTTGATGCTTTTTTTGAAAAACATAGAGAAAAGCATCAGATGAGTTACGATGATTTAGTTGATCTCATAGATGAAAAGTATTCAGACTTTCGAGTCGAGCGAGTTATAATATCACATTTACATAGAGACCATTGTCTTTCTGTTAATCAACTTGCAAGAGATATTGGTGCTGAAAGTATCATATATACATTTCCAAACACAAAGTTGACTAAGACCGCATTAGGAGCCTTAAGCAATACAAGAATTCTTCGAAAAATTGATGATATTGAGTCGGTTCAAAAAGGTAGCACAAAAATCACTTTAACTCCAGCATGTAAGTTGCAATATAAGAGAAAAAACGACCATAACGCGAACGGCATAATAGTTGAACTTGAAACAAATAACTCACATGTTCTGTTGTCAGGTGATTCTCCATGGCAGCAATTGAAGGAGGTTGTGTTAAGTAAAAACATATCTGGTAAACATAAGTGTTATAAAGTGTCACATCACGGTAGTATAACCGGCTATGACCATAACTTTATAAATGGATATGCGCCACATTTAGCAGTTATTTCTTTTGGTATACCAAACAGATATGGACACCCCGATAGACGTGTTTTATGTGGGTTATCTCATAACGGAGCTTTTCTATCCGGTACTGCAATTTTAAGGAAAAAGTATCTACCAATCCCAATCTTTTAAAAAACTATGTGAGTTTAGGGTATTAAGATACCAAAATAGCACGAGCGTGAGTTATGTTACAAAATATCCTTACTAATCATCTATATAAATCTGCAAAAACACTTTTAACTTGACTTTTTATTTTCAATCCCATAAGATGCACTCTATGAAAAAGATACTGCTCAGCTTTATTGGAAACAACGACTGTTTGCTCAGTCAAAATCAGGAAGGTTCTATATTAAGCATCCTGAAAGAGCGAAGCTTTGATCAACTTTATATACTTTACAACGAAGTTCACTATCTCCCTTTCGCACGTGAAATACTCGAATATTGCAAAATAAAATACCCCAAACTTGTAGTCTATTTCCAAGAAGCTGACGCTTATAATCCTATTGACTATAACATTGTCTATCCTGCCATGGTAAGCGCAGTTAAAGAGATAAAAAAAGAACAAAAAGGTTTGCGGGTCAAATATACCATTTCACTAACTTCAGGCACTCCGACCATGCACTCTTGTTGGATTCTAATGGTAATGGGTGGCGTCATCAAAGCTGATCTTATTCAAAGTTCCCGCGAAGAAGGGATACAAGATGTGGACTTCAATCTCGATGACTTCCCTCAGCTTACTCAAACAAGCAAGATTAAGCTGGAGCTCACAAAGAAAGAAAGAGAGAATAAAGCCTTACGCAGGCAAGTTCACGATGATTTTCCTCAGCTTATAGGCGAAGACAAGACTATCCTTGAGCTCAAAGACCAAATCCAGAGATTAGCATGCTATGATATACCTGTTTTCATCAATGGAGAGAGTGGAACCGGAAAAGAGATTGTTGCCAAGTTGTTGCATTATCATAGTTCTCGAAAAGAAGCGCCTTTTGTAGCGGTTAATTGCGGTTCTATTAGCGAAAAACTCTTTGAAAGCGAATTCTTTGGACACAAAAAAGGCTCTTTTACAGGAGCTATCAATGATCATGATGGATACTTTCGCCAAGCTGATGGAGGCACTCTCTTTATGGATGAAATTGGGGATTTGCCCGCAGCTATGCAGGTGAAACTCCTGCGCGTCTTAGAAACTGGTGAAATTCAGCCCTTGGGAGATAAAACTAAAAAGGTAGATGTGAGATTAATTACAGCCAGCCACAAAGATTTGGCAGAATTGATACAAACCAAGCATTTTAGAGAAGATTTGTTTTATCGCATCGTGCAAGGCAGGTTGGAATTAAGTCCCTTACGAGAGAGAGGCACTGACATAATATTACTTGCTCGTCATTTTCTGAAACAATTTGGCATCAAAAACCGCTTAGAAAAGAGCTTTAGCAATGATGCTTTAGAGAAACTGCTTAGCATTCATTATCCGGGAAATGTCCGCCAATTGCAAAACATCGTTAAGCTTGCTTACATAACAAGTATCGGCACTACTATAGAAGCCAATGATATAAATACTCAGCAATATCCACAATTGACTCGAAAGATTGAAATCCCGCCGGAGGGGATCGATCTGGACAACGCAATCATCCCTGCATACTATAAGGCAGCTTTAAAAATTACGAAAGATAATGCAGCGGAAGCAGCGAGGCTTTTAGGATTGAAACCTCATACTTTTAGAGCCAGATTAAAAAAAATCAAAGAGAAAGAGTAATGATGTTTACGCATAAAAGTAATAAATTTTACTTTTCCAGTATAGCGGGAAACATGAGGTATGATTCTATCTTTAGTGATAGCAAGATGATAGCCCTATATCAAAATAATTGGCACGGTTCATGCACTATATATTGGCATACCGCTTCCGCGGTAAATAAAAACTTGGGAGGTGCCCAATGGCACGCTACCGCACTTACAATGGCTATCGCCAATACAACACCGGCTCCGGCTGGAAATTCACTCACCGAACCGCTGCTGCTAACAAAATGGGCGGGCGCATACGTCCCGGCCATCACGTTCATCACATCAATGGTGTCAAAACTGACAACCGTTACTCAAACCTTACCGTCATTCCGGCTTCTGTCCATGCTAAAATCCACAACAAAAAATAACTTTCAATTCATGGCAAGCGAGTCTTTCTCGCTTGCCATCCACTTTATTTAATTAAGAGGAAATTATGGAACAAATTATTGCTTTATTAGACATCGGAGAATTCAGTCAAGGACTTGAGTTAATAAAAGAAAGGCAGCAGTATTCAACTGACCCTGCATTGTTCTGGTTAGAAGCAGCTGCGTTGAGAAGTCTTGGTTTTCTAGAAGATGCAATTAAACCTGCAAAAACAGCCTTACACTTAAACCCTTGTGTAGAGACACATAAATTACTCGCAAATATTTATATTGATTTACGAATGTTTAAAGATGCACTATTTGTAAACGACGAATGCATCAGGCTTTATAAAGACATTGAAGCAATAAGAATGAGAACTCTTTTACTTATGTCAATAAAAGACTACAAAAAAGCAATAAAAAATGCTAAAACGGTCTTAAAGTACTATCCCAATGACCCATTGATATATCATGATATTTCCCATTGTTATTTATTTTTAGGAAAACTCAAAAAGGCTAAAAAATATAATGAAATTGCATTAAGCTATGGAGATAGTAAGGAGCTATACCTCTTTAGGAATTTGATTGAAAGGGAAATGAGATCAAAATAATGAATGTGATAGCAAAACTTAAAAATAGAAAAACGCAGAAAAAAAATAGGAAAATTGAACTGCTGTTACATGAGGCAAAGAAATGTGCACAAAACAAACTTTACCATTCAATGCTAATTTGTTTTGATAAAATATTGGAAATTGAGTTTTATCCACAAATACTGATTCAAAAGATTAATACACTGATTTTTTTACAGGAGTATGAAAATGCTTTAATAGTCATTAATGAAGCTCTAAAAATTCATGCGTGCCCAGAGTTTTTTATGTCGAAGTCATATATATTGGGCGCATTGCAAAAATTTGATGAAGCAATTGAAGCCATTGATAACGCCATTTCTATGTCAAACGAGGCTCTGTATCATGCATTAAAAGGGCTTATCTATCTGTTAAGTGGCAAATTGGAACATGCAATTGATTGTTTTATGTGGATACAGCAAAATTTGAATATACTGGAGAATATTTTTGATTTTCATTTTCTTTCTATTGTGGTGGATGCATCTACTATGTTTAATATTGATTTCTCTCAACTCAATCAAAACTTATTTGAGTTGATGCGAAATTCTTCTGAAAATGACAGAAGTAAATACATAAAATTGATGGTAGAGATTGATTTATTTAGATCGCTAAAGAGCCATGTTACTGATGAATTCATTGATAATGTTACTTCTTTACAATCAGTGAATAATGCAGATAAAATTCAATTTTTATGTAGTGTGGAAAAATGGGACCTTGCTGAAAAACTGTTACATCGAAATATAGACAAGCTTGACCGATTGTTTTTTTCATTTTACCAAGCAAGAATTAATTTACACTTGGGAACTCTAACATCTGAAATGCTAATAAAAAATTTTGTAGAATGGGATAAGGAAACATCTTATGCATTTATAATGTTGCTTTGGAGAAGAAAAGAATTCCACTTCTTGAAAGATATTTTCTCTAATTATGATTATGATTCAGCTGTTATTAATTGGATGAAATTCTGGTTAGAAATGTTTTTCGAAGATTATGTTGCAGCAGAAAATATACTGCTAAAATTGCCTCAAGGCTTAGAGGTGTTTATTTCTGAAAATAGAAAACTAAACAGTATGGAAAGAGATATATTTGGCGACATTGTCAGTCTTTTTGACTTGAAAAGCAACTTGTCATTAATTAGCGACTTGTTTCCTGTTGACTTGCCTTATGACAAAATGTCTTGGTCAATGTTTATAGTTTTCGTAAAAAAAATCTTCCCATCGCAGTATTCTTACTTGATTGATCATCAAGTAAAGCAAACTGAACAACTTAAGTATAACGATGACGCTATCATTAATAACGAAAACTTCCGCGATTATTATATTAGCAATACGATGAAAACTGAACTAATAAACACATTATCGCAAATACTCTTGATGGGAGAGGCAAGTAGTTTTGCAGTTTCACTTTTAATTGTTATTGGCGCATCTCGTTCAATACATACCAAGCTGAACAAGATTATTGAATCATCAAGAGATGAAGAGCGTAATAAAATAATGTCTGATCTTTCGCATAACATTAAAAACTTATTAAGGTCAGTTATAGACCCGCTGGAGAGCTTAAAAAGAGAGATGCCTGATAAGAACACAATTATCGAAGATGCAATTAAGGGTGCTCAATTAATCAGAGAAATGGTCAATTCAATCAACTTTTCTTATACAGTTAGCATTGATGATTTATTGTATGATATTAAAAATATCGATATTGAGGCAACAAGTGTTAAGAAGATGATATTGCAATCATATAAGAATGCTGTCAGCAACATGTTTGACAGTGTTTATTACCCTCAGTTCATGAGTAATTACTTTAAAAACAGAGATGCATTTAGCACTGCGAAAGAAGACTGGCGTGAAGCTTCTCTAAACAATGATCTTGGTCAGCTATTAAATTTTACAAACAAACACATGTTTAATGGAACGATTGACATTGAACAAAGCTCAGACCTTATCGTTGGCAATGAGAGAAGCTCAGCAATTAAACTTAATATACTACTGCAGGAAATCATATTGAATGCCGTAAAATATGTATCTTTTGTTCCTTTTGTCGATAGAAAACTAAATATATTATTTGCTGTTGAACCACACCTCATAACTATGGTGATCTCTAATTCGTTTAACCCGAACATTAAAGCAAAAACAACCGGACTTGGTAATACAATCATAAACAACTTTTCCAAAGTGTTAGATTGTGATATAAATGTCGAACAATCTTCTGAAGTATATACAGTTACCATGTCATTAAAAAACTATTGGAGGTGAAAAATGGGGAAAATCTTATTCATTGAAGATCAGCTCACTCGTAGTATTCCAACGATCGTCAAGCTTTTCAGACCATTACTTGAGGATACTGGAGCTATTGAAGACTTGATAGATATTCAACTTGATGACTATAAAACCCCTGAAATGATTGTGGAAGCTTGCAGCAAAGCTTCTACTCTTGATATATGTTTCAAGTTTTCTACTGCTCTCTCAAAAGCAGTTTATTATCATAGTGAGTATGATCTTATTATCATTGATCGAAACTTAAACGAAGTTCCATATCATGATGACATGGATTTAATTAAAAACCTGTTGAAAGAGATTGGCTTTAATGAAATAGACGAAAAGCTCGAAATGTATGAGAATAGAGAAGGCGACTTAATACTTTTATCTCTTCTTAGGCTTGATCAGGAAAACAAAAACAAGACATTCTACCTAACAGCAAATTTAGATGAAATTAAAGGATCACCTGAATTTGCAACATATATTGATTTAGATCATTTTCATAAAAACCATATTATTGAAAAAACTACCAAAGATGATCTCAAGTTGGTTAACCACATTGCTGATTTAGAGTCATTTAAAATACAGAATAGATTTAGACAACATGTAAGCATTCTCAGAGAAAAACTGAATGAAGATGCGGTAGATTTATTTGTAAGAATGATAAAGCATTATGATGCTGATAATAGAAGAGAGTTCATTGTTCATATCAGAAAATTATTGGATGATATTATGCATAGCATTGCTTATGAAATTGGCGAGCCCAATGCTGCTTATTGGAACAGAGCAAATCCTCAGCAACTGGTAATTAAGGGTTTTATTAAAGGTGTATATCCTCGCTACAATCAAAATTTTGAACGCAACGGATTGCCTATTTATAACCTGAAACATAATATAAACTATTCTTCAATTATAAGGAATGCATGCTTATCAATATTCGAGATTTGTAGTGATTGTGGAATTCATGACATAAATAAAAGCATTCTTCCAGATAATGTGAATATTACGCATCTTACTGATCACACTATGGCCTCCATGTTAGAACAAATGTGTGATGTTATCTTATGGTACAAAGAAGCTTTTGAGAAAATCATTGTGCAAAGAAAACCCGTTCAATCAAGTCAATAGGAGGATATTATGAACATGTTTAACAGATTGAAAGCCTGGCGTCACGATAAAAAGTTTAATAAAATTATCAAATGTTTCGAGGGTGATGTTATGGTAATGGATTATAGGCATATGCATACTACATTTCGTATTTTGGAAAATGATGCTCTAATAGAAGTTCACGATGAACATCATGTGAGAAAAATAGATCCTAGGTATGGAGTACCTCTAACATATCCGGTTATTGCAAAAATGGAGTACGTTAAAGTAATCTCTGGCTCAATACCCAAGCATCGTATAATTCAGATGACTTTAAAAGAGTATTTACAGGAATTTCATTACTATTATGTGGTATTAATGCCAAACTTTTAGTTGTATAAAGACGTGATTATGATTGACTCCATTGACTCATTATGTAGGGCAAAAAACTTAAACAAAAGTGTTCACTATCTGTGAGCTTAATATGTGATCTGCTTAATATTTAATGAGGCCATGCCTGAGAACCAAATCTGCTCTTTTCCTTAACCCGCATAAGAATTGATAAGTAAAAACGTTATGCCCTGCATCATGGAGCTATTAGGTATAGTGTTTCGAGGGCTTTTGTTTGGAAATAGACGGGGGGGATGTACTTTTCCCACACCTTCCCCATAGGGTCCAGCCTATCTTCCGCTCATGATATGGTCATGCTCATGACCACATCATGACCACATCTACACCTGAACCCAATAGGGGAGACATGGTGAACCCCGCTCTGCGCCATGCTTTGGAGCACATCAGTAAAAACCACCATGAGAATCCTCATGATGCCCTCTTTTGCTTTCCAAATAAATCACACTATCCTATCACAAAACACAAAACAAGAAGGTATAAAATGTCTAAGATAAAATTAAACGGAAATCCCATAAATACGATTGGTGAACTGCCGCAGAAAGGCAGCATTGCCAAAGACTTTGTTCTCACATCAGGCGACCTAAGCGATGTCTCACTCAGTGATTATCGCGGCAAAAAGGTCTTACTAAATATCTTTCCCTCTATCGATACCGGAGTCTGTGCCGCCAGTGTTCGTCGCTTCAATATGGAAGCCGCGGCTCTGGAAAACACAGTCGTGCTCGGCATCTCGCGTGATCTTCCTTTCGCTCTCCAGCGTTTTTGCGGAGCGGAGGGGATAGACAAGGTCTTCACGCTCTCTGAGATGCGCAATCGCGATTTCGGCAAGGAATACGGTCTTGAGATAGTCGATGGGCCAATGGCAGGGCTTTTGGCTCGCGCCGTGATAGTCATCGACGAAGCGGGCAAGATAATCTATACCCAGCTTGTGGACGACATTGTGCACGAGCCGGATTATGAATCAGCGCTTAGCGCACTCAAAGAGTAATCTCCTCCTCAAATCCCATGATTCTGGCTTGAACCCCATGCCTTTCAGCCGCCTGCACAAACTTTGCAGGATCGACCTCGATTACGGGGAAAGTGTTGAAATGCATGGGGATTGCCAGTTTCGCTTTCAGCCATGAAGCGGCGAGCGCGGCATCCTTAAAATCCATGGTATAATTGCCGCCGATTGGCACGAGAAAATAGTCAATTTCATATAGCTCAGCCGTGAGCTTCATATCCCCGTAAAGGCCTGTATCTCCGGCATGATAGATGGTTTTTCCGCCCGTGGAGATGACGGCTCCCGCAGCTAAGCCCGCATAGCGTCCGTCCGGCATTGCGCTGCCATGTTCCGCTTTCACGAATCTCACATCGCCAAAGGGAAATGAATATGATCCGCCTATCTGCAGCTCGTGGGTTTTAAATCCTTCCTCTTGCAAAATCCATGCCAATTCTGGCACGCAGATGATGGTTGTATCATTCTTATCTGCAATGACTTGTGCATCCCCAAGATGATCGCCATGAGCGTGGGTGACGATGATGAAGTCCGCTTTTAGTTCTTCCGCTTTGGTTTTGGCAAAGGGATTTCCTGTGATGAATGGATCGATGAGGATAGAGATTCCGCCATCGGTGATAATCTGAAATGCTGAATGTCCAAAGTATTTGAGGGTCATCTTTTAGCTCCTTAATTATTTGCTTGGTTTCAGGGAGCCCTTATTCCGGTCTCCTTCTTTATAAAATACTTATGCGCATCAAATGCGATGGGCGGCAGTTCGTCTAAGTGAAAGAATTCTGCCTTTTCGGCGTCATCTCCCGCCATGAGCGTGCCGCCGGTTATCTTCATATTGAAGCCTATGGATAGCACTCTGAAATAGATGGGGCTAAAGCCATAATACCATCCTATGCAATGTTCCACAGCGCCTTTGAGTCCTGTTTCTTCTTCCATTTCGGCGACTGCGTTTTGCTCCGGAGTCATAAAGATCTCCATATATCCGCTGGGCAATGCCCACCATCCCGCTTGAGGTTCTAACTTGCGCTTCACCAGTAGCAGACGGCTGTCTTCATCCTGACAAAAGATTGCGACCGCCGGGATGGGATTGCGATAGAGCACAAATCCACAGTTTGGGCAAATCCCGCGCAGCTTGCCTTCCTCATCCTCTTTGAGAAGTAGCGGATTGGCGCAGCGCTGACAGAAGTTTGCCTCGTTATAGAGGAAGCTGTGATCGAGTTTCATTTGTCTGTTAGACTCAAGCTCCGCCGCTTATGGCAGAGCTATTTTCAAATATCTCAGCTAAAAAAGAAGAGCTTGATCAGGATCGCCAAGAGCAGCGCGCTATTGATGATCAGCCAGATATAGACGCGGCGCGCAATCTTTTCATAGGTCACGCGATTGAGCTGGATCCGCTTCTCCAGGCGCACAAGCATGTGCTTGACCGTGGAGATCTTTTCCGCAGTTTGATCTGTCTTGCGGATGTTGCTACTGTGCGACCAGTCTCTTTTAAAGTTCTTAATGAGGCTAAAAAGCACAGGCAGAAACGCAGGGAAATACTTGGTAAAAATCGACATTATTCTTCCTTTGGGCTTAATATCTGTATCCGAGGTTGAGTGCATGGGTGAGTCCTAATACGCTGTGATAAGTTGTGGCATAGTCCAGCTGTACTCCCGCGAGAACGAAGCTTGCGCCTGCGGAATATGTAGCCGGGTTTTGGTGAACTCCCACTCTGATGTAGAGGGGATCAAAGATGCGGGCTTCGACGCCGCCCATGAATTCCGTTTCTTCGGCAAAGTCTTTTTTGACTTCGAGGGTGGTGACGACGCCGTCGTAAGGGATGTATGAGATGCCCAGGCTGAGCTTGCTGGGTAGTTTGATCTGATTCTCAAAGCCCATCTTAGCTTGTCCGAGATTCGAGACTGCAAAGCCGAGCTTGGTGCGATTGTGCAAAAGAGCCGTCGCGCCGAGATCGATTCCGATCGCATGATCGCTGTCATCATCATCAAATTTCAGCCTGAGATAGTTCAGATTATAGCCGAAATTGATGGTGGAATGGATGTCTTTTTGCAATGTGAATGCATGTGAGAGCGTCCAGGTCTGCTCGCCATAAAGGCTTTCATCTTCAAAGTTTACGTCAAAGAGCTTTGCACCGAATCCAATGGTTCCAATCCTTTTGGGAAGCTCTGCTGCAAGCGCAAGAGTCTTGACATCGGAAAAAGATTCATTAAAGGGACGAGTATAGCCGAAGTTTCCCTCAAATCCCAGATCTGCCAAGCCGGCAGGATTGAAGAAAATGGCGTTTGCATCATCGGCGACAGCTGTGAATGCACCGCCCATTCCGCGAGCGCGTGCAGAGGGTTGATAGTCGTCAAAGACAGCCAAAAGCAAGGCGGAGGAGACGAGTAATATGCTGAGAATTATATATTTCTTCATGACTTATTCCTTTATTTCAAACGAGATTTGACCACAATGGGCTGCATGGCGCTATTGCGTTTGCCGGTGGAGCGATCGCTGATTTCGGCATGGCAATAATACACGCCGGGTTTGAGGCGTTTCATGGAGCTGTCGCGTCCGTCCCACTGATAGCTTTCAAAGCCGCTTGCGCTGGTGAAGTTCTTGTGGACGGGAGTGGCGACCAATCTGCCCTGCGCGTCATAGATGCGGATCACTGCGCGCGACATTGTGCCTCCCTTGGTGCCATATTCAATGATTATCTTCTCGCCTTCATAGGGGTTAAAGATGTTCTTGCTGCTGGTTTCGGTGAATATATCCAGGTGGGCAATGTTTTTGGTGATGGCTGTAACGATATTGCCTGCATGGAGATTGGTGAGGGGATCATCGCCGAGATAGAACTCCGCAAAGCCTACCGAGATATTGCCGTAAGCCTTGGGCTTTACCTTGATCTTGATCAGGGTCTCGGTGCTTGTGGTGTTCATTATCTCAGGGAAAGTGTAGCTGATTCTCACTCTGCCGCTGCCGAGGTTTTGCACATCCGGCTGGCTCTCTGTAAGGGTTTCGTCTATCTCAATTCCTTCAAAGCTGACGCGATCGGCTTCATATTGCAGGGTGAAGTCATAGCTTTCCACGTTCCAGTCAGAGCCTACAGCGGAGATGGTCATGGGCAGGGTATAAGTCTCGCCAATCTCGGCATTTCCCTTTCCGCCGATCTTTACTTCCACATTGTTAATGCTGTATTCCTTGATCATGTCATGCGGTGAGCGAGGGTTGATCTTATAGCCGGCAGAGGAGTGATAATCCACAAAACCGGTGATACTGTGCCAATGCTCGTTCATGACAATATCTTGTGTGTTCATTACATCAAATAAGTCGGAAATCATTGCTATTCCGCCGGCTACGCCTCTCACACGCCATTGGTTATATCCATCCGGCAAGCTGGCTACGGTCATATCCGAAATGCTTACGAGCACACCTTCCCATTGTTCTGAAAAACGGAAGTTCTGGTTCGGGATTTCAGCCACGGCAAGCTCTACTGGCGGGGGAACGGGATTGCCGGAAGAGAGAACTTCGATCGACGTGGGCAAACTCATCTCCGTGAGTCCCGAGAATTCGATGATCTCGCCGGTGACGTTGACTTCATCGCCCACATTCGTCTGAGATGCGGCGTCTCTGCCATATATGTAGAGTCCGCTCCAAGGGCCGCCATCGGGATCGCTGATGAAAATCCCTGTGCCGGGGACTATTCCGGTGACGATGCCTGTGACGGTCACGATCTGATCCATATAAGGCGAATCACCGCTTAAGTCATCGGTATATTGCACATCATAGCAAGTCAAAACCTGAGCAAAAAGCCCGAAGCTGAGACTTAGCATCATTAAAAATGTTAGGATATGTTTCATTTATATCTCCTCGATATGAAGATTTGAATCTGTATGTTGAGTTGGGCTTTCTTCATCCTTGGGCGGGGTGTGCTCTTTGACGATAAACATCGCTATGATCAAGAGACACACAGAGATAAAGATAGCGCTATCGGCGATATTGAAGACGGGAAAACGCTCCATGATGAAGTCCGGGAAGTCCACATCGATGAAGTCTGTCACTCCGCCAAAGATTACTCTATCCGCGAGATTGCCGATCGCACCGCCCATCACCAAGCCAAAGGCGACTATCTGAATGCGGTGGGTGCTTTCCATCAATAGATAGATGATAAAGCCAAGGGCGATGAGAGTGGTGATGATGAAAAAGACTCTGTTCACAGCCGGATTGGGAAAGCCTATGCTGAATGCGGCGCCCGTGTTTGTCACATGTGTGAACATAAAGGTCTCGCCAAAGAGATTGTCCAAGATCGGGATGCTGTGATAGGGCACAATGAGCCTGCGCACCAATATCTTGGTGAGTTGATCCAAGATTAAAACTACTGCCGCAATGATTAAAGCGGGATACTTCTTGATCTGTGTCATAAGCTTAGCGTCTCTTGCGACGCTTCTTATCTTCCATCTTTTCTTTGCATTCTATGCACTGGGTGGCATAAGGGATGATCTCCAAACGAGCGTCGGGGATGATCTCGCCACACATATCGCAAACGCCGAAGACTCCATCCTGTATGCGACGCATGGCATCATTTAGGAGGCGTATCTTCTTTCTTTCGCTGTCCATCATCTTGGCGGTGTGTTCCATGAGGTTTGTGTCCGAACCTTGATCAGCCTGATGATAGGCATAAGAGGAGAGGTCTCCGCTGCTCTCGCGCGCGCCAACGCTCTGCTCTCTGCTCACGTTTTCGATATATTTCATGCTCTCTTCGAGCTCCTTGCGAATCAGCTCTTCATAATAATCCAACTTCTCTTGTGAAAGCTTCTTTCTCGCCATGATTATCTCCTTGGGACTACACTGTTTTCAGTATTCATCATGAGAATTTAAGCGGCATCCTGTGTCAATGAAAATATCAGATGCGGGCAATAAATTCGCAGATGATGCTCTTTAGATTACTCGATGCAATGGCTGCATTATGCCTGATCTCTTCCTGGGAATGGGCATCGCTGTGGAAGAGATTGCTGTAGTTTGTGACTATTGAATATGCCAAGACGCGGACTCCGCCGTGGCGTGCGACCAAGACTTCCGGGACTGTGGACATGCCTACGAGGTCTGCGCCCCACATCTGGAATGCGGCACACTCGGCTCTGGTTTCGAGGTTGGGACCTGTGACGGCAACATATATCCCGTGATGGGTTTTGATGCCTTTCTCGCGCGCTATCTCGTCCGTGATGGCGCGATACTGAGGGTCATACTGCTCGTTCATAGAGGGGAAACGTTCGCCCATCTCTTCGTCATTGGGGCCGATCAGCGGGTTTCTGCCCATAAAATTGATGTGATCTGTGATCTGCACTATGCTGCCGGGACTCATCTCTTTACGCAAGCTTCCTGCTGCATTAGTGACGATGAGCGTCTTCAATCCCATCGCCGTCAAAGTGCGCGTGGGGAAGACCACTTCCTGCATGTCATAGCCTTCATAATAGTGAAACCTGCCCTGCAAGAAGAGCACCGGCTTATCGGCAATCTCTACCAAGATGAGGTTTCCCTTGTGCGAAGGAGCCGTGCTGGTGGCAAAGCCGGGGATGTCTTTATATGGGATGAGCTTCTTTATCTCAAAGCTCTCTGCGAGGTCTCCTAATCCCGTTCCCAGGATGATGGCGATCTCGGGGCTACAGCCCAGTTCATTTAATAGCCACTTGGCGCTTTCGTGGTAGTTCATTTCTTCTCTCCTTGGGGTGGGTTTGGTGCGATCTCTTCTCTGATCTGCTTAAACTCGCCTTCTGCCGGCTTTTCGGGCTCTTTGGCAAGAAGGGGGTCTGTGCGTATCTTATCCTGAAAAGTCTGTAATTCAACCTGGAACTGGAGGAGGAACTGTCTCTTCTGCTCTTTCAGCGAGAGGTACTGGTGTTCTAAGACGCCTAAGTGTTGCTTGGCTTCGTTGATGGCTCTCTTGGCTTTGAGCTCGGCTTCGTGTATGATGTTTTCGGCTTCCTTGCGAGCGTTTGCCACTATGTCTGCCTTGGTCTTTTCGGCAAAGACTAAGGTTCTGGAGATGAGCTCTTCACGACGCTTGAGGTCTTCCACGGCTGTGTTTGCCGAGACTGCTTCTTGCTTTACCTCATACTGCATCTGCTCGCGACGGGCAAGCTCTCTTTCCTGCTTGTTGAGCAATTCTTCCAGCTCGGAAGCTACTTGATCCAAAAACAAACGAACTTCTTTCTTGCTATAGCCAAACATCTGTCCCGAAAACTCTTGATGCTTGATATCCAATGGAAAAAGGGGCATTATAAGTTCCTCCTTAAATCTATAATATACTATGTAAAACTTGACTGACGATTCTGATTAAAACATAAGCCACAATGGGTGAGAAATCAAGCCCAATGTTTGGCATAATATTACGAATAGGCCCCAAGATGGGCTCTGTTATGCCAACTAAAAAGCGCATTACGGGATGCGAGTAATCTTGCACGATCCAGCTGGCTATCACTCGTGCAAAGATCAGAAGGTTATAAGCATTAAGCAGCCTGATGATGATTAGGAGCACAAATCCGCTTGGTGAATTCATAGCCTTAGTCCAAGACCTCATGACAATTGCGGCAACGCGCCTCATAGCTCTCTGTGCTGCCAACGAGTATCTGCTCGCTCTCGTGCACCAATCTCTGCGTGCGATTTGCGGGATTGCCACACTTCATGCAGATGGCGAGATTCTTTGTGACGAACTCCGCGATAGCCAAAAGCTCCGGCATACAGCCAAAGGGCTCTCCACGATAGTCCTGATCCAGCCCCGCGACTATCACCCTATAGCCTCTATCTGCAAGATCATTACAGATACCGACTATCGATTCATCAAAGAACTGTGCCTCATCAATTGCGATGACCTGTATATCATCTTTTAAGTGCATATAGATATCCGAGGGCACTTCGATGGGGATTGAGGGCTCTTCCGTCTTGGAATGCGAGACTATATTGATCTTGTCATAACGATTGTCTATTGCCGGCTTAAAGACGAGTATGTTCTGCTTTGCATATTGAGCACGCCTGATGCGTCCGATGAGGTCTTCGGTCTTGCCGCTGAACATGCTTCCGCAGATCACTTCGATCCAGCCGGTTTTATGGTTTATAAAATTCATAAGATATAAAAACTCCTAATGCACAAATGCTGTTTCGCCAAGAAAAGGATAAGGCAAAATATTGTCAATGCTTTCCATGATAAAAAATGCCCGCCTGTTTTAGCAAGCGGGCATATCTTATTATATTATGAGTGCTTTAGCCAAGCTCATAGCCTGTGTTTAAAGCTGTGATATTTTGCTCAACGATTGCTTCTCCACGTGGAGTGAAGATTGCTTTGATGGTATTTTCTATCTCTTCTTTGCTAAATCCGAGGTGTTTGATAGCAGCGCCCAAGACCACCACGTTCATAGAGCGGTTTGCCTTGATCTCTTTTGCGATCGCATCTGCATCAAAGAGCTTGTGATTCTTGATCTTACGTATCTCGGCATAGACATCTTCTACATCCGGATAGTTAGGGATGTTTACGAAAGGATTGGAGTTTGTGATGATCCATCCTTCTTTGCTGAGATAGGGGAGATAGCGCAGAGCTTCCATCGGCTCCACGGAGAGAATCATATCCGCATCGCCCATTGTGATGAGGTCGCTGTGGATCTCTTTATCCGAGAGTCTGAGATGGCTTTGCACGTCTCCGCCTCTTTGGCTCATGCCGTGCACTTCTGCTTGTTTGAGTTGCCAGCCGCGGCTGATGGCGGCGTGTCCCAAGATGGTGGCGATGGTCAGGATTCCCTGTCCGCCCACACCTGCGAGTATTATATCTTTCTTCATTATTATTTCCCCTTTTTAGTGCGTCTTTTAAGGGTTTGAATACATTCACGTCGCGGAATTATCACCGAAACGCCTTCATATTCTATCTCTTCTTTATATATTTGAATCATCTCTTCATGGTTTCTGATATGCGGGAAGAAGGTTCTGATGTGTTCTTTTTCCACGCCTAAGCCTATGCAGATCTCTTCGAGACGGCCTTTTGCGGTATATTCCTGTCCGCCCGTCATGCCCGTTGTGCTATTATCCAAGATGATGACCACGATATTTGTCTTCTCGTAGATGCAATCCATGAGTCCCGTCATTCCGCTATGCGTGAATGTGCTATCCCCGATCACGGCGATGCTGGGATGGATTCCGCTATCGGAAGCACCCTTTGCCATGGTGATTGATGCGCCCATATCCACACAGGAGTTGATGGACTGATATGGCGGCAAGAAGCCCAACGTATAACAGCCGATATCGCCGAATACACGCGCATTCTCATAGTCTTTGAGCGCCTCATTGAGGGTCTTGAATGAATCGATATGCGGGCATCCCACGCAGAGAGCCGGCGGGCGAGGAGCCACGATATCCGGAACGTCCATGCCATATTTATCTTCCAAACCGAGCGCTTTTGCAACCTTGTTCGGATTTAGCTCGCCATCACGCGCAATCGTGCCGTCCAAGCGTCCGTGTATGGGCTTAGAGCCCTTGAAGGACGCGCCTTTGAGCATCTCTTCGATCACGGGCATGCCTTCTTCCAGGATGAGCAGACTATCACACATATCATAAAGCTTGTGAATCTGCGCCATGGGAAGGGGGTATTGGCTGATCTTGATCACGGGATAGGGGATGGGCTCTTCGCCATATACTTCGCGAAGATAGTTATAAGCCAATCCACTGGCAATGATACCTTTACTTGTATCTTTCGCTTCGAGATCATAGCGATTGAAGGGGCTGTTTTCAGCTTCCTTTTCATATCCTTCTTGCGCCGCGATAAGCCCTTTATATTTCTGCCTGGCAATACCGGGAAGCAATACATATTGCACGGGGTTTTCGGGGATGCTAATCTCGTTTTGAGGCAGTCTTTCTCTGGTGACAACGCCGCTGCGAGAGTGAGAGAGCCTCGTGGTGAGCCTCAGCATCACGGGGATGCTAAACTTCTCCGATAGCTCGAAACCGAAGAACGCCATATCATAACATTCCTGTTGGTTTGAGGGTTCAAGGATGGGTATCATGGCAAATTTCCCAAAGAAACGGGAGTCCTGTTCATTTTGGGAAGAGTGCATGGAAGGATCATCGGCAACGACCACCAGAAGGCCGCCATTTGCGCCGGTCATCGCTGAATTCATAAAAGGGTCTGCAGCGACATTCAGTCCCACATGTTTCATGGTCACGACCGCTCTCTTGCCTGCATAGCTCATTCCGAGCGCAGCTTCATAAGCCGTCTTTTCGTTTGAAGACCAAGTGTGGTGAATCTTGTCTGCATTTGCTTGCTTTGATCTTTGAATAAATTCAATGATCTCGGTTGAGGGAGTGCCGGGATAGCCGTAAAATCCTGAGACTCCGGCATCCAGTGCACCTTGTGCGAAAGCTTCATCGCCCAAAAGCATAAGTTTTTCCACTCTTTGCTCCTTTATATCTTTTTTTGTTTTATTTTTTAAACAGCCTTTTCTCTACCTAACTACGCGTTTAGCAAAGACTAAGGCCAAAAGACCAAAGCAAATCACTCTTTCATTATCCGTCAAGCATTTTTCGCTTCTGCTTCCCCAAAACACTAAGATTGAGCACAAAAAAGAGCAGCAGAGACGCTTATTCCTCCGCTGCTCGCTATGTTGATTATTTATATTATCTGCTCAGATCAAAGTCATCGTCCAAGCGTTTTACAAATTCCGTGAGCAATTTCACAGCATTATCCAGATCGCGGATGTCGATAACCTCGATGGGTGAATGCATATAGCGATTTGGGATGCTGAGAACAGCCGTTGCCACGCCCGCTTTTTGGGAGTGAATGGCGTCCGCATCCGTGCCCGTTGCACCGGGAGCTATCTCAAGCTGCAAGGGAATCTTGAGCTCTTTGGCAAGCTCCTGCAAAGCTTTATTTACCTTTGGATGCACCGCCGCGCCCAGAGCAAGAGTGGGACCTCCGCCCAGCTTGATATCGCCAAACTTGCGTTTATCCGCACCGGGAACGTCGCTGGTGAAGGTAACGTCCACTGCGATAGCAATATCCGGCTCGATCTGATAGGAGCTCGTGCGCGCGCCCTTCATCGTGGTCTCTTCGCCCACCGAGGAAACGGCATAGTAGCTGGCTTTAAGATCAGTTTTGGCAAGCGCTTTCATCACCGCCGCCGCAACATATACGCCGACTTTATTATCAGTTGCTTTGCTTACGATAGCGTTCTCGCTGAGCTCTTCTATCTGGCTGCAAAATGTGATGATATCACCCACAGCGACACGCTTCTGGGCATCTTCTTTATCTTTTGCACCGATATCCACCCAGATATCTTCCATCTTGAGTTTGGGAGCATCGCCGCCTCCACGAGACATATGCGGCGCATTTTTGCCGATAATCCCGCGTAAAGGCTTGCCATCATGCCAGATATCTACGCGTAAGCCCGGCAAGAGATTGGGATCCAATCCGCCCAATGACTTCAGGTAGAGATATCCGCTTTCGTCTATGTAATTGATCATAAAGCCGATCTCGTCCGCGTGTCCGACTATCATGATCTTGCGATTTCCGCTGCCTTCTTTCATCGCGATGAGATTGCCGTTAATATCGGAATACATCTCGTCTGCGCTGTCTTTGAGATATTCACGCGTGATTTCTTGCGCTTTGCTCTCAAATCCGCTGGGACTGGCAACTTCCAAGAGTTTATATAGGTATTTCTTATTTGTTTTATTCATTAGTTTTCCTTGCGCTCGCCTTTAGCAGTCGTTCGCCTCTTCATCCGCGAAGGGGTTTACGTTTTTACTACCTGCTTTCGGCTTTTCATGAGGCACCATGCAGAGGAACTTGAGCGTTGTATCTCCCGTATTCTTAAAGGCATGCATCATGCCGGGATCTATATACATCACATCATCACCGGAGAAGGGGATATCTCCGCGCTCAGTGATTACGGCGCCATTGCCGGATAGGCTATACATCACATGCTCCCAATCGTGCTGGTGATAAGGGGTCTGGCCGCCGGGCTCCACTTCAAACATGCGCATGGCAAAGTTCGGCGCACCGTCCTTTTTGCCGACTAACCAACGTATCTTGGCACCTTTAGCGCCTTCTACGTTTACGTCTTCTAGTTCTACATCAGTATAATGTACGACTTTCATTGTTCTCTCCATATATTCTTTTTTTCTTTATTTTCAGTTTTGTCGCGAAATTCTTCACGAGCTTTGTAAATATAATAAAGCCTTATGATATTCATGCCATAAAAAAAAGGCGGAAGTTTGTCTCCCGCCTGAATATTTATGTGATTTTAAGTGATATTATTCTTCGTCTTCTTCCTCGTCCATTTCAGGTTCTTCATCTACATCGTCGAGTGTGAGGATATCAACATTGATGGCAAACTTTGCAAGTTCTGGATAAAAATCAGCCACATATTCGCGGATGGTGTTTTCTATATCATCATGTTTTTCAATGATTTCCTCAGAAAAGCGTGCGCTGATATTGAGCTGACCAAGTGACGCGTTGACATTTAAGAGCGGCAATTCGCCATAGACATTTGACAGGAATTCGGGCAAGGATTGGGAAAGCTTGGCAGTTCCGCTCACTCTTTTGTAAGCCTTAATGCCAAAGTGGGCTGCTACTGCGGCGCCACCGATCCAAAGTAGGGACTTAAAAAATTTCTTCATGATAAACCTCGTTATTTATAAATTGATTTGATTCTACCCCAGCTGCGACCCTCAACGGAGACGGGCTGGTTAATTTCAATATCGGAGTCCGAAACGGGACTCAGAGAAAATTCGCCAAAACTGAAAGTGACAACACCGGTGATGGAGGAGAAACGCCCGGCTGTGATGGGCTTTGCACGTGATTTTTCGCTTCCGAAATCTCCTAATTGGATGGTGCAAGCTCCCGTCCCGTCGCTAACCGAGAGACGATTGCCGATGCTTTTTCTGCCGCCGGTATTCACGGAAATCACTCTTGCATATACTCCCTCATAAGCTTCCGCCTCGATGCTGCTGCAAAGCTGAGCAGTGGTCAAAACAGCGGGGATGGGAAGGGGATGGTTGCGTTGAATGATTTCAAGAGAGGAAACATCCTGCAGGCTGGTCATGCCAAAATGTTCGCGAACTACGCCCGTGAGACGGACTTTATCGCCGATTTTGACATCTTTTCCACGGTGGAGCACCAAAAGGCCGCTATAGGGACCGGCAACGGTTTCAGAAATGAAGAAGCCGCTGTTTTTGTAGTCCGTTGCAGTAACGATACCTTCGGTGGATACGGTCTTTCCGCTGTATGTGGAAGGATAGGTGTTATCGCTTCCAGGGAAATTTGTATATTGAATTTCATATATAGAAATCCCCCAAGCCGGTATAAACAGGCTTGCAAGCAGAATTAAGACCAATATATTAACTCTCATAATTTACCTCACGATACCACTATGCTCTTTTGTCGATTCCTGTCAAGCAAAAAGAAACAAATATTTTGCGCTTGAGTCAAAAACAGAAGAAAGGACTTTGAGCTTTTATAATATATACTTATCTGCGTCATTTTAACTGCATCCTTTTTTCTCCGTGGGTTGTGAGAAATTGCTAAAAAGGCGAAAATTCCCATGAAATCACGAAATTTTATATCGGGCGATATTTGTCTGCACGTAAGGCATTGATATCTAATGTCTTGCCTATTGGGTTCAGCCTATCATGCGGTGGAGATATGCTCATGCCTATGACCACATCATGACCATATCATGACCAGAATCCAATAAGGAAGCCATGGAAAAGTGAGCAAGAAAAAAGAGGCCTCAATGAATTATGAAGCCTCTTTATCTCTCGCAAATCAATGAGTGGAAATCTATCGACAGTTATTTTATTACCATGATTTTAACGGTTTTCTGATAGCCGCCTGCCAATTCTATCCTTGCGAAATATACGCCGGAAGCGCGATTTACAAAAGGAATAGAGAGGTTATTGCTTGCGCCCTCTGCGAAGGATTTGCTGCTCACTCTTTGTCCACGCAGGTTATAGATGTCTATCTTAAGATTTGGCAAGGGATTATCATGCTTGTGCGAAAAGCGTATCACTCCATCTTTATACTTGGCGCGCAGATCCAAATAATCGCCTTCAGGCTGCGGTTCTTCATGAATCTCGCAAAGGCTCAATATCTCGCTGGAATCCGGTGAGAGCGCGGGGATAACGATGTTTTCATCGCCGTAAGATAAAGCGATATCTGTCAGCGGATAATCTGAGCCGTTTGTCAGCTTCACCTGATAGGTGCCCGTCTTTGCGTCTCGCACAACTTCTTGTATCCTAAGTTCTTCAGTGGCTATCATACGATCAAAAACTTCCTCTAAAGTATCTATCCAAAGTCCGCGATGGTTCTGATAATAATCCAGCATTTGCAGGCACTCTTCTGCTTCCGGCCTGATCTCAAGGCTTCCATCCGGCACAGTCATATAGAAGGGCAAATATGGCTCCATTTCCTCATAAAAGAAGTGGGTGTAAACCACGCAGAGACCTTGTTCTTTGAGCAATTTGTCGAGGTTTTCGGCGGTCATCATGGTCTTAAAGTCGTGCAAATAGTAATAATTTTGGCATTCCCAGGTGCTCATCAGGGTGCGCCCGTAAAACCATACATCGCGCTCTAACTCATCAAATTCAGATAGTTTATGAGGCAGGCGCCAAGGCTCTGTGAAGCTATTCATGTGGTTCGTGAAAGAAGCATCGCCGAGCCATACGTAATCTATTTTAGAATCGTTGATTGCGTCCATTATGTAATAGGGCGAATCCGGGTCCCAGCCCTCTACGCAGAAGCACTCGGGATTGCGCGCCCAAGAGTGATCGATCCAGCTGCGAATGTCGAATTCATCCATATCGTGAATGAGATTTTGGTAGGTGACATCGGTGAGATCTTCGTGCGGCGAGGCGGTGTGATAGCCGATCTTGATGCCGTGATTTTCCAGCCCGCGCCAGAGGTCTTGCATGTGCGGCTTGTGAACACCAAAGACCGTGTTCGTCATTTTGATATTGTTTGCAATTATGCCTTGTTTGAGATAGTTAGGACTATCGCGATTGCTGGAGCCGAAGAATACGGCGCTCATGCGGTTTGGGTTTTCGCCATCAGCATCGTTCGTGATCACCAAAGCCGCTTCATGCCCCGCAGGCCAGCGCATGATATCCAACACGATGGGTTTTTCTTCAAAGATCAAAAAGCTGTGATAATCGCTGTCGCCTGCTTTGACCTTCAGCGCGTCGGTGCGAATGCCGAAATGCATGGTTGCGGGATCGTATCTTCTTGCAAAATGGAGACTATGGTCATACAGAACAATGGCGTCCTCGGCTAACCATTCCAAGTTTGTACATCCCTCAAAGCCGGAGGCGGCGAACCAAAGCGATCTATCTGCAAACTTATATTCTATGATGCGATCTGTAAAAGAGTATAGGTTCTTGTTTTGTGCGGGATCTTGGGCGTGAATGGCAGGCGCTCCGCGTAAGATCATCTCAGGCGAGGTATTTAAGAAGCTGGGTATTAATTTGAAATCTATAATGCTGATGTCTTCATGATATTCCGCGGTAATCTCCACCCGTTTTGCCTCGGCAGAAAAGCCCTCAATCGGGGTCAATGTGAGGCGGATATCCATGCTGGGATTGTAGAAGTTCTGAACCACTCTATCCGGATGAATATCAATGCTTTGGTCAAAGATCAGGTCTCGATACCATTGCGGGTTTTCCAGAACTCTGACCATGGGTTCTATATTCACCGAGATTCCGTTTAAGATATAGTTTCCGCCTTTGTCTAAGTAGCTTGCGGCATTGGCGATAGTCAGACAAAAGATTATCATCAAGATGGTGTAAAATAGCTTCTTTCTCATTGTTTTCCTCGCTGGATCTGTGTTGAAAACTTAGGGTTTAATTTTCTTTCTAAACAAGCTTTAGCTTCCTTGAATATCTGTCAAGAAAGATGATATGAAAAAGCCCCGGACAATGCCGGGGTGATTTGAAAAGATAGGATGTTTTGCGCTGCGGCTTTTAGATTCCTACAATGCCTATGATCGCCGCTATGAGCAGGAGTAGTGCGGGGCTGAGGTATCTGAGCAGGTTCAGCTTCTTCTTTGCTTTGAGTTCGCCGGCACAGAGAGTGAGGCTGAGGCTGATCATTCTGTATGCGATAAATGCAAGCAGGATGATAAGTGCAAAGAAAGGAACAAGATAGCTCTTGCCCAAAAGCGCGGCAAAGATAAAGAACTTGCTGATAAAGATTGGCGACGGCGGGAAGCCAAGGATGAGGAAGATGCCAATCAACCAGATCCAGGCTGTATTGCGGTTTTTGCTGAGCAATCCGCCTATCTGACAGCTGTCGCTTGTTCCATAGAGGCTGACGATATTTCCGCCCACGAGGAAGAGCGCGGCTTTGATGAGGCTGTGTCCCAGGATGTGCATATATCCTGCACCTATCGCGCTTCCGCCCAGGCCAAAGGCAATCATGATCAAGCCTTTGTTCTCAATCGAAGAAAAGGCTAAGATGCGCTTGAAATCCGTGGTCTTCATCATGAAAACTGCCGCTACGAACACGCTGAGGAAGCCCATGATGAGATACATATCCTGTGCGATGTGTCCCAAACGCGCGAGCTGCATGATCTTTTCCATCCTGAGCAGTGGGAGCAGAGCAGCGTTCATTAGCGCGCCGGAGAGCAATGCTGAGATGGGCGAGGGCGCGTGGGTATAAGCATCCGGCAGCCAGAAATGCATGGGTGCGAGCCCTATCTTCGTACCGAAACCGATCAGGACGAATACGAAGGAAAGCTTTAGCCAAAAGGGTGATAACACCGCGGCATTGACCATCTCGAACTTCAGCGTCGCGTCAGCTGGTTGAGCGAGAACAAAGAGCAATATGCCCACAAAAGCCAGCGCTATGCCTACGCTGCAAATAAAGAGATATTTCCAGGCGGCTGCGATGGTCTTTTGATTGTTTTCTATGCTGATAAGAAGCGCGGAGAAGATGGTGGTAGCTTCCACGAATATCCATATCAAGCTGAGGTCGCGTGCCATAAAGGCTGCATTCATCGCCGCGATAAACAGCATCAAAAAGATAGAATAAAGCCGGTGTGCTTTCAGCGTTCGTTTGGGCGGGTCTCCCAAAGAATATAGCGCCACGAAGAGGTATATAACCGCCGTGATCAGGAAGGCGAAGAGTCCGATCTTGTCTATGACGCCACCTTCACCGAGGTTCAGGTAAAGCGGGAGCGCAAAGCCGAGATTGATAATTGCATGCGCGAAGACCAAGAAATCAATGCCTCGCATCTTCTTGATCAAAAAGCTGAGTGCAACGAGTATTATCGGCAGGGCAAAAATGCTTATTCTTAACATCTCGGATGCTCCTCAAGGGGGTTTATCTCCCCATCAGGGAAGGTGGATTTGATGCGTTTGAGAAAGAGCACTGCGATCAGCACAGTCAGGATGAGGTCTAAAGAGATTCCCAGGCTGATCACCTGTGGGAGATTGCCGCTAACCGAGATGGAGAGCAGGAATATGCCGTTTTCCATGAGCAGATAGCCCATGAGGTGGGTGATGAGCTTTTTGTTTGCAATGATGATGAATATCCCTTTCAAGATGGTAGCAAAAGCAATGCCGAATTCCAGCGGGAAAAGCTTGCCGGAATGCTGTCCTGAGAAGCTCGCTAAAGCAAAGCTTCCCAAAAAGATAAAGCTCATGATGGCAAGCGAAAAGAAGTTTGAAACATGTGCTTCTACCTCGCGGCGAATATCGTTTTGCTTTATGGTGTCCCATAGGAACCACGGGATGATAATCGCTTTGAAAACAAGAGTTTCCAGCGCGATAAACGAGAAGCTAAGCCAATTCAGATGTGTGCTCTTGAAGATCGTGATCAAGAACAAGATGAAGCCCTGCGCCGCCAAGATGCGGATCAAGGAGTTGAGCATATTTGTCACCGAGGCAAATAGCAAGGTGATGCCGAAGATCAAAACGAGAATCTGTATCATCTTACCAAGCTCCAATGCTTTTTGCGATCAAAGCGGCAAGCGCCAAGACCGAGATTGAGACGGGAACGAGAACCAATTCGAGATTGCGATTCATGCGAAGGCGAGCGATTAAACTCTCCATAATGCCGGTGATGATTCCAATCCCGATAGTGATCAAAAGAAATGCGATGAGAGGAAATGTGCAGCTCGCGGGGATGATGATCTGAGCGATCAGTGCGGCATAGATCAGCATCTTCAGCGCGGCTGTGTAGTGGATGAGCCCCAAAGAGAAACCGCTGTAATCCAAGACCATCACTTCGTGTATCATAGTGAGTTCCAGGTGGGTTGCAGGGTCGTCGAAGGGCACGCGGCAGGATTCTACCAAGAGCATGATGTATAAGGCGAGTATCATGAATATGCCCACGATCAGCGCGAGTAGATCGTTGCCGCCCAGGCTGTAATTACCCAAGATGGATGAAAGTGAGGAAAAGCCCGAGGAGTAGATCAGCGATGCAAGAATCAGCACAAAGGCAGGTTCCAAGAAAGCGGTGAAGCTGATCTCACGGCTGGCGCCCATGCCTTCAAAGCTGCTGCCTGCATCCAGCGCTGCAAAGACCATCACGCCCTTTGTCATCGCCAAGAGGTATAATACGAGGATGAAGTCTCCCTTGAAGCTAAAGAGTGCCGTCTTGCCGCCAATTGGCACAAATAGCGCGGCGACAAGGGTTCCGGCAAGAGCCAAGGAAGGTGCAGCACGGGTGAAGAACGACGCACTGGTGCTGATCACCTCGTCTTTGCGAATCAGCTTGAAGAAGTGGAAATATTGCTGGAATAAGCTCTGTCCTTTCCTGCCGACCATGATGGCTTTCACGCGCGAGATCAGCCCCGGAAGGAAGAGCGGTAATAAGAGGATGGTGAGTATATTTATCATTTGAACCCCAAAACGTAGATTATCATGAGGATTAAGAAGAGTAGCCCAAGCGCGATGTAGGCGTTGATCATGCCGCTTTCCAGCCTCTCGAAGAGCGAGAAGAACCAGTAGATAGCGCGCGAAATAGGCTTGATGATATATTCATTGATGGGATCTAATATCTTTTGGATGTAAGAGACCTTCTTGGGGAAGAGCTCATCCGGCTTGTCGTCCTTCTGTCTTATCAATATGAAGGGTTTGAGGAAATAGCCCAGCGGGTTTGAAAACGCCAGCGAAGTGTATTGCATCCTGGGATTCGGCTTCTGATAAGCACAGCCCCAAGTGGGATTGATCTCTTCTTTGATAAGCTTGCGGCGAATCAGATAGAGGAAGCCAAAGATAATCACCAGCAGGATTAGCATATAGCTGATCTTGCCATAGATCTCGTGAAGCATGGAGAAGCTGCGCATATCAAGGCCTAACCATCTGAGTAGCGGGCGGATAAAGCGCAGGCTGATCCCTCCGAAGAAGCCCGTGAAGAGGATAGCAAAGCTGAGAACCAGCTGAGGAATGCGCATCAGGCGCGGTGCTTTCTCGGCTGTGGCGGCTTCATGACTGCGTGCATTACCCAAGAAGGTGAGTCCGAAGACCTTTGCAAAGGCGATCAATGCCAGCGCTCCGATAAAGGCAAGAGATGCCAGCATAAAGACGCTTATCAGCGAAGTGGAAAGATGGGGTGAATTGATCCCCGAAAGCATGCTGAAATAGATGCTGAACTCACTGATAAAGCCATTACCAATGGGCAGAGTGGCAATCGCAAAGGTGCCGATCAGGAAGTATATCGCCGTAGAAGGCATACGCTTTGCAAGTGAGCCGAGACTGTCCATCTCGAGGCTCTTTGCGCCCAAAAGAACGTTACCCGATAGGTAGAAAAGCAGTGCCTTGAAGAAGCTATGAAAGAGTATGTGCAAGAACGCGCCGGCAAAAGCCAAAGTGGCAAGCTGTGTGTTGCCTGAGTATGCGCCTAAGAGTCCCAGTGAGATACCCATGCCGATCACGCCTATGTTCTCTATCGATGAGTATGCTAAAGCACGCTTGATATGGCTGCTGCTCATGGCGTGTATCACTCCCCAGAATGCGCTGATCACGCTGATGAGGGCAAAGATCGCGATCTCTGTAAGGCTGAATACATTGCTCAGAACCAGCATCAAGATGCCGTAGAGCCCCGTCTTGATCATCATTGCGCTCATAATGCCGGATACGTGTGCAGGCGCTACGGGATGCGCAATAGGCAGCCAAGAGGAGAGCGGAACAAAGCCCGCCTTGAAGGCAAAGCCTATCATCAGTAGATACAGAGGCAAGCGAGGCATATTGTGCATCATGGCGAGATTAAAGCTTCCGCTGTGGTAATAGAGCAAGCCAAATCCTGCCATCAGGAATGCACCGCCTATCTGCATGGTAATGATATACGTTATCGCAGCTTTCAGGCTCTCTTTTCTATCTAATATGATGGCAAAGAAGGATGAGATTCCCATGATCTCCCAAAGTAGGAGGAACATGATACTATGGCGTGCCCAGAGCAAGCCATGCATGCTGAGTCCCAGCATGCCCAGCCAAAAGAGGTGGGACGCCGTGCCCTTCTGAGGGTCCTTTCTCAGGTAGCCCACGCCGTGTATTATGCCCAAAGGCAAGCCAAAGGCAAAGATGAGCCCAAAGAAGGCTGAGAGCGGGTTTAATGCAAGAAGCACCTCGCCATACTTTGCAGGGATTAGGAGCTGATATACGCTCTGCGATCTGCCGAATAGCTGAGTTAAATACTCGTAGCCCAGGAGCGCACTTCCTGCCGCCCACAAGATGGCAAAGGTCTCTTTACGCTTGAGTAGCGCAGGGATCAGAGCAAGGATGAGTAGTATAAAACCGACTATCATTTTGCCCCCATAAAGCTATGTATTGCATGCACGATGGAGAGCGGATGAGCAGGACATCCGGGAATGTATAGCTGAGCCTCAAAGCTCTCTATGAAGCTTCTGTCTATCTGATCCGATGAAGCAAAGCTGCCGCCGCTGATGGCGCAGGTTCCGCATAGGATGATAAACTTCGGCTTTGGGATGCTTTTATAGGTTTCCAAGAGTGCATAAGCCATGTTCTTGCTGATAGGTCCCGTGAGTATGACTGCGTCCGTGTGTCGTGGAGATGCTTCCACCTCAATGCCATAGCGGCCGATATCGAAGTTCACGTTTGAGGATGCGCCCAGTTCTTGTTCACAGGCATTGCATCCGCCGGCGCTAACGTTCCTCATCGCAAAAGAGCGACGGGTGAGACGCGGCATTGGCGGTGTGATCTTAGGCATCTCTTTCTGTCCCGGAGCGATGATAAGCTTCTCGCGTGAGTCTGCCGCCATCTTGTAGTCAGGCATAAAGCTGATAATCTCGGGCGCGGTACGCTCACATAGTCCACAGAATACGCAGAGCCCCATGTCTATGCCCTTATCAGAGATAGCGCCCGTGGGACAGAGGGGAATAAGCGGGCTAAGATCAGCACCTTCCACTATCTCCGGCCTGCCGGGGAAGGAGGGATGTATGCCCGTAGTAAGCGGGTTTGGAATGGCTTGATAGCCGTGTGTTATTCGTGCTTTCAGGAGGTTGATCATCAGAGGTCACTCCCACAATATGATAGGTTAAAGCTTTTATTACAAATAGGAAAGTCTGAGATGGCAGTCTCGCGCATTGCAAGTGCCAAGCCCTGCCAGTTCACAAAAGAGGGATCAAGCATCTTATACCAAACAACTTCGCAGGCGGCATTGGTCTTGATCATGTGTATGATACGTCCGCGCCAGCCTTCTACTATGCTGATGGCGATGCTACTCGGGCTAAAGTTACCGAGCTCACGTTTTGTCTCCGCCTCGAAATCCAGCTTAAAAAGAAGGGAAAGAACAATATCTATGGACTGTATGATTTCACGATAGCGCAAAAGAGCGCGGGCATAGACGTCGCCGCTATAGATGGTAAAGGGCTCGAAGCTGTTTTGCTCAGGCAAGGGAAAGTCGAGACGCGCATCGCTTGGTATTCCGCTGGCTTTGGCTGCCATGCCGCTGATGCCCAGTGCGATGACGTCGGCGCTACTGAGCACTCCCGTATCATCAAAACGAGAGAGCACAGAGCTATTGCCAAACATTGCTTCAGCGCTGTTTATCACCTGTGCGCGCACTTCTTTGAGCGTGTCTCTGAGTATATCAGCCTGCTCTTTATTGATGCCATAATTCACTCCTCCGGGCGTGAGCCAACGCTTGCCAAACCTGCTTCCGCAGATGGCAAGTGCAGAGTTTATCACGGTTGTGCGCAGCGCAGCAAAGAGATTTTGTCCCATGATGTAAGCTATATCCGTTCCCAGTGCAGAGAGATCTGCCAAGTGCATGGCGGCGCGCTCCATCTCGAGGGCTATAAAGCGGATGGGCATTGCAGCGCCGGGGCTATCCGAGAGCGCTTCCAAAGCGAGGCAATAGGCAAGATTGTGCCCGATTGCAGTATCGCCGGCAATGCTTTCGGCAAGGTGTGATTTCTCACGGATATCACCTTCGAGGAAGAGCTTTTCTATCCCGCGATGTTGATATCCCAATTGGATTTCAAGGTGTTTCACCCTCTCGCCTTTACAGATGAAGCGGAAGTGTCCCGGCTCTATCACTCCGGCATGCACGGGACCCACGCCCACTTCGTGTAAGAGCGGTGAATCACTCATCAGATATGGGTAGTCCTCGTGTTTCTCCTCTTTGGGGAGGTGATTACGCACAGATTTGAGCCAAGGATGTCCCTCAGGCAAGATGCCAAACTCTTCATAGAGCAAGCGTTCATACATGTTAAAGGCGGGAAACTCCGGGGTTAGGGAGTCATAGCTTTCTGAAATGGGGAAGGGCGCAGAGAGCAATTTGAGCTCGCCATCCTTCCCAAAAAGCGCATAGATAAGCTTTTCAGAGCTGCCAAAATAGTTCAGCAAGAGATGTCCGTCCGAGATAAGCTGTCGGATGTATTGGAAGAAATCCAACAATTCCAGCGGCATCGGTTCAGGTATCAATCGGGGGTTTTTCATCGTCCTCATCTGCTTTTATAGTATTAGCATGCGTGTTATTGCAGGCTTGTTCTTGATATATTTTAATATTTGCAAAACTGTAAAGGAAAATCTTTGCCTCAGGATGCTGTTTTGCAAGTTAAGAGACATTATGAGCTTCTAAAACCTCATACAGGCGTGCTTTTAAACACTTGGCTGAGCGGGATAAGATTGACTCCCATCGCCTCAATTTGGCTGAGGAATTTATGCAAGGCATCGAGCTTTTCACGATTATGACAGTGTGTGATGATGATGACAGGCTCTTTGCGGCCTCTGTAAGCGCCGAGATCTTGTATCTTTTGCGCGAGAGTCTCATCGCTGCTATCCGGCACATCAAGGAAGATATCGCGGCGCGCGAAAGGCACATCATGCTCTTTTGCCACGGCATAGACCACGCTTTTTGCGGTCGTTACGCTATCAATGAAGAAGATACCCCTCTTTTTTATGTGTTTGAGAACGGCGTTCATAGTGCTCACGCTTTCTGTGGAAGTGCTGCCCATGTGGTTATTTGTGCCTATCGCCATGGGAAGTTGTTCAAGGAAAGAATCGATAAGCGGGGCGATATCCTCTCTGGGCATATCTTCGGAGATGTATCTCTCACCGGGACTGGTGGTGCTAAGCTTTGCTTCCATAGGCAGATGGAGTATGATCTCATGCCCTTTAGCCGCGCCTTTCTCTGCGCTTGTTTTAGTATGCGCCAAGTCCGGCATAACTGCAAAGACGATTTCAGGAGGCAGATCGGCAAAGTCGTTCAGAAGCTCGCCTGCGGTATAGCCAAAGTCGTCTATGATGATCACCACATCCGGCATCTGATCGCCTGCTCCCCAGTCGTATTTATACTTTGCTAAGGGGTTTTCCAACTCGAGCTCTTCTTCGGGCTCGACAATTTCAAGATACTCGTCTTGAGTTTCTTCTTCGATGTTAAGCTCTTGGATTGCTCTGTCTTTTTTGCAGGATGAAATGCCAAAAAGCAGCATCGCCAAAAGCATTAGTATTGTCAGTTTCTTTCCCATTTAATCTTATCTAACTCCTTGATGTTTAATCTATCTACGGTTCCGGCTTTGAGTTCGAGAACATATTTATTCGGTGTATCCGGCAGGATCAATTCTTCACTGAAGGGCGTTGTACCTTTTTCGATGTAAGTGATTACTTCATCTGAATCTATGAAGAGCATATCCAAGCTCATGAAGGTATCTTGCATCCAAAATGAATGGAAGTCTAAGCTTTTGAATATGAAGAACATGCCCTGATTGTCTTCCATGTCTTCGCGATATTTGAGCCCTTGCAAGACGTCCTTATCTTTTTCCGCAATCTCAATATCGAAAGAGGCTCTTTCCTCGCCCGCTGGAGAGTATATAGCAAGCTCGCCATCCTTGCGAAAGACGGGCTTATATTCCTGATTATCAGGGGCAGGCGGCTGACTCTTGCACGCTGCGCTAAAGCAGATAAAGAGCAGGCTCAACAGGATTTGTAGTCTTTTATTTACTTGCATAATATCATCTTCTTACTTTGCATAATGTCCTTGGTTTTGAGTGTGTAGAAATATATTCCGCTGCCCAGCGCTTTGCCGCCATCGTCATATCCGTCAAAGACATAACTGTGAACGCCGCCTTTGAGCATGCCGCTGTGCAGACTGCGCACTTTTTGCCCTTTGAGATTGTGTATGCTGAGCTCGGCATCCTGAGCGTAGGCAAGCTGAAAACTGAGCGTGGTTTCGGGATTGAAAGGATTGGGGTAGTTTGCCAAAAGCATGGTAGGCAAGGGAGATAGCCCGTCATCATGAACAGATGTGAGCGTGATCAGCATCTCGGTGCTAACACCATTGACTTCCACCTGCGCCAAGATTCCCTCCGCGCTGAGGCTGTGATGAAACACAATGTCCATGGGCTCATAATCAGCGTCTTTTTCACGGATGATTATCATACGGCTATTGTCGTGATTTACAGAGCTATAGATGCTCTCATCTTGATGAGTAAAAGTGATGTCCGCGACAGGCTCACCGAGATCGATGCTTAGGCTTCTCAGCTCCTGCGACAAAGTGATAACAAAGGACTGTTCAGAGGTTGCAACGCTGAGTTCACATTCCTGCAAATCAGCAGACTGCGGGTCAAGAGCCGGCAAAACATAGCCGGGATCTTTCAGAAAGCGCAAGAGATAATAAGCATCGACTGCCGTGATTTCACCATTCCCATCCAGATCTGCAGCCGCATCAAAGCCGCTTTCATCAGCCTCAAGCGCCAGCTCAATCAGCAATCCCAAATCCTGAGAATTCCAGCATCCATCAGAGTTTACATCCCCGATCAGCGCAAGGCTCTCGTCCTTTCCGATTACGCGAATATCATCAATATATATGCCATCGCGGTTGACATAATAATCTGTTTTGAGGCGGAAACGCAGGCGCAATTGTGAACCTGCATACGCCGAAAGATCGTAATATAGATCTACATAAGTGCTTTGCGAACCTGTAAATGAGTCCAGGATCTTCCAATTAGTGTTATCGGTAGAAGCTTCAAGAAAGACAAAGTCATAGCCACTTTCCAGATCCCACCTCGTGCGGAAGCCAAGCTGCGCCTCATAAACATCCATGAGATCAATCGGGCTTATTGTGGTAGCGCTGACATTCTGATTGCCGCTATAATTGCCATTGGGACTATCTGTTAGCACCATACTACCACCATCGCTTGTGATTCCCCAATTGCCTTGCAAACTCCAATTGCCCGCTCCGGCTTCAAAGTCATCATAAAACAGCGGTTCAAAAAGCGGAATAGAAAGCAGAGTTTCGCCCTGATATTTCTTGATCGCAGTATGCCCGAGATAGGCTTGATCGCTGTCATGCTCAGCCTTTAGCGGATATATTCCTTCATCTATAACAGGGATGAAAAAGCTCCCTTCATCACCGCTTAGCACAGATATTTCCTCATCGCTCCAAAGAGTGATCTCAGCACCGGCGACAGACTCAAGACCGGCTGCATCACGGACTATACCCCTTGGACTGACCACTTCCGCCGGTTCAAGCGTAAAGTCTTGCGTGACATACCCTTCCTCCGGCACGCTGAGGCTCACAATCTGCGGAAAATAGCCATCCGCCGAAGCCATCAGACGATAGTTCCCCGGCAAAAGAATCTGATGATAATCCCCGTTCGCAGGATCGTTAAATATCTCTTTCGCGGCTCCGAAAGACGAGACTTTTGCAGCGATCGTGCCGCCACCTACCGAACTGATTATGCCCTTCACGCCCTTTAGCGCGTACTCAATATAGCTGAGAATGGACTCCTTGTTATCATCCCAATAACCCGGCAATGTCGCGGCTGGCGGCCATTTCGTATAGCCCAATTCCGCCGTGATTTCCAGGTTTGAAGTAAAGGCATAATTCCAATCCTGCATACTGCCCGTGATCACATACCACTGCGCGCCATTGACTACGCCATCCTCAAATTCGTGGCTATTATACATGGGCGTATTGTGCACGGAATAAGCCAAGGAAAGCTCTCGCAAAAGCTGCTCATCCGGCGTGAGACCATAGCTGTAGTCCCAAGGATAGTTCATCACCAAAGAGCCGGTATGCATGCTCAGTCCCAGCGAAAAGTTGTTTGCATTGCTCCAATCAATCATCGCCAAAGTCTCCGGCTGATATGCATTCCCATCCGGGTTCTGCGTGCCGTCCGGCATGGGGAAATTGCGGTTCAGATCCACATTATTGGCGTTATATCGCACGTGATTTACATAGCCATCGGGGTTCATCAGCGGCATGATGAAGATCTCAGAGTTATCGATGAGATTCGTGATGCGCGGATCGCTTCCATATCCTAAAGTAAAAAGCTCTATCAGCTTGAGCAGCAAGTAATAGCCTATGGGCTCATCACCGTGTATATTCGAGATCAGCTTGATCTTTACCTTTGGCTGGCTCACCATGGGGTTGTTTGAAAACTTGAGATAATATATGTCTCGATATTGCAGGGAATTACCTATGCTTTCCAGCGTGCAAATATCTAAATTGTCTATATGAATCTGATGAATATAATCCTCAAAAGCGTCGTAAGAGAGATAAGCATCCGGCAGGCTTGAACCTCGCGGGACTCTCTCTGATGAGATGCCTTCGCCAAAGCTTTCTGAGGCGCGGATGATGGGCTCAAAGCCTGCTTGCTTAATGAGATTCAGATCACGGGAGCTGCGCAGATTTATGAATATTGTAGAATCGAGATGACTCACTCTATCGATATCAAGCTTGAGATTATTGAGCAATTTGACATCGGATGTGAGGTTCGTGCTTTGTATCTCCGCAATGCCGGCAAAGGCAAAGCAAGCACTCAAAAGGATGATTGCGATCATGCAGATCTTTCTCATCATCAGCTCCTTAGATCGGTTTATTTTAATGAAAGCCGTTTTGATTTTCTTTAAAAAAACCGGGCGGCAGCACACATGTCTGAGCTTGCTTAATGCTGCTTCGTTCCCGACCTGACATGGTTCACATTCAAACATTGGCGACACCCGGCTTATACAAAGCAATTTATGTAGCTCTTTTTGTCAACAAGAAATATAAGTTCGCAGTGCTCGCCGATTTAACGATTCGACGATTTAGCGATTTAGTGGGCTGCGCTGCTGTCGCGGACGGTGTGGGAAAATCCTTGATTCGATGAGCGGCAGCACTTCTGGCAGAACAGAGTATGAGGTTGACGTATCATGCTGATATCTAAGATAGATAGCCCATGTTTTATGAATTGTTGTCCAGTTTGCAGCCATAACCAGTTTGAACTGAAGCTCCACAACCTGTCATAACTTCATATAACTCCATAGCTTACCCATTGGATTCAGCCTATCTTGCGGTGGAGATATGGTCATGCCTATGACCACATCATGACCACATCATCACGAGAACCCAATAGGGAAGGCATGGAAAAAACACTAAAAAGAAGGAAAAATAAATTAGAAATAAAGACTGAGATTAACCGAGCTACGCCAATCTATTTTGATGAGATCTTCAGAATTTGGCGTGATGGAAGCCTCGATAAAGGAGCCATTGTCAAAGGTCCAATAAATGCCCGCTTCGAGATTGTATTCAGTCCAAGTTCCCCAGCTGATGCCCGGACTAATGCTATAATAAAAGTTGCCGATATCATGCTTCAAAGTTATAGAACTCATATACTTACGGTTCTTGCTGTCCAATGTATAATATTCGCCCTCTTGCTGACCATATTGATTTTCCTCATAGCCGTAGGAGAGATCCAGCAGCATGGAATTTCCCGAGATTTTCCTGTGATTCAGCTGATTCCATCTATCATCGGGAACTCTCGCCAGATATGGATAGCTATCGAAAATGAGGTTAAACTTATATCCCAATTGCCTATAGAGCTTATTTTCTCTGCTTTTGGGATAGATGAAATTTGTATAGTCCGTACGCAGCTGATAACTTTGCTTAAAAGCCAGGCGATCGCCCAAGAGTATCTCCATATCCGGCAATAAACTAAAGCTTTCTAAATTGTGATTATTTGCCGAAAGAATGGGATTTATATACACGTCTTCACGCAGTGAATAAAGAAAGAGGTTTGTCATGCGGATGCGCTCGCGGAAATAATGCAGCCATCCCAGGCGTAAGCTCCGAGTTCTCAGGTCGTTATCCCAACGATTTTCGTTTTTTGGAAACTTAGTTCTCTGCAGCTGTATTCCCGCACCGATGAGCAGGGTATCCATGTGGCTATATTCCCATGCAATCACGCCATTTATGCCCCTGCCTTCGCCCTCGCGTGTGTTTTGATCGAAGATAAAGTCTTTCACGGCATGACTATGTTCTGCATTTAGTCTCAGCACAAAATCCGCAGGCAAATCGTAATCCATCCCGATGCGTAACTCGTTGACATACTCTTTGTTATCTCGCTTAATGCTCTCTTTCATCGCCACGATTCTTTCGTAATATCTCTCTTGAATATTTATGCTCAGATCAGGATGCGGAAGATAGATGAGGCTGCTTTCGGCGCTGAATCCACGACGCCGCTGTTTATCCTGCCAAAGATAGTTGCTCTTTTCGCGGGCTTCCATGCTGCTGAGCGTGAAGATATTGTCTTTTCTGCCATAAAAATGGAAGACGTTATTCCATTGGAGATTCTCGGGATAGAGCGCAAAGCCGGCGGTTGTTTGGACATCGGTATATTTTTCCCAGTCCATGTTTTTGTTATCGGCATGAGCGCGCAGATGCAAGTTCCAAGTCTCCTCGTCATAGCGATATCCCAATGCAGAGCTAAATTGCAGTCCGTCGCTATTGAGATATGCCTTGTCCGACCATCTGTCATGCTCATTTCGCATGATGGCGTGCCCTTCCAGGCGCAGAAAAAGACTATCGATGGGGCTGTAATAAAGCTGATAGCCCAGCTTGCCGTTTTTGTTTACATAAGCGCCGGGATCCAGATCGCTGGCCTCTTGATAGGATTCATAGTCTATCGCAAGTGTATGGTGCAGCTTGTTTTGCGCGTAGCTGATATTTGTTCCCAAATTCGATCTGCGTGTGTCTCTATTGAAGCTCAGCCTGTTTTCCCAAGAGCTTTGCCCCAGGATGTCCACCACAGTGTTCTTCAGCGGATTCATCTGATAATAGAGCCGCGATTCCAAGAGCCTGAGTGCGGAGCTATCATAGAGATAGAATTCCACGTCTTTGCTGAGGGCAAAAAGCGCGAGATTAGAGCTCAGTAATAAGATGATTAAGAAAAATAAACTCTTCTTCATCTAAGGTCTCCGCTCTTCTTGTGAAATCCAGCCCCGAGCGCGTGATCAGAGCCTCCAGCTTCTCTCTTCCCAAGTAGGGGAGGAGGTTGTTCCTCAGCGTCTTACGCTTGTGTGCAAAAGATGCATTGATGAGGCTGTAAAACTGCTTTTCATCGCCTAAATCAGGCAAAATCTGTCTCGGTTTGATTAGCACCACTGCGCTTTCCACCTTGGGCGGGGGATCGAACTTATCTGCCGCTACGAAGAATGCTAAAGAGATGTCGAACTTGAGCCTCATTCGTATGGTGAGCAGGCTGTATGCCTTATCGCCCGCTTGTGCGGTTAATCTCTCTGCCACCTCTTTTTGGATCATGAAGACGGCGCGTTCGATGTCGGCGGAATATTCTTCCAATTTATAGAGTAATGGCGAGGTGATTTGATAGGGGATATTGGCGATTATCTTGATGGGGGCTTGTTCTTTACTAAGCTCTTCTGTCCAATTTAGCTTTAGAATATCAATGAGGGTGAGATCAATCTTTTGCCCAAAGCGACGCTTCAGCACGCCTGCCATACGCTTGTCTAATTCAAAGGCTTTGAGCTTTGCACCACGCGTGATGAGCGCATCCGAGAGAATGCCGAGACCGGGACCTATTTCCCAGATGGTTTCGCCGGGCACAATCTCGCCCAAAGCGGCGATATCGGACGCGATTGCAGCATCATTTAAGAAATGCTGCCCAAGTTCTTTGATTGCTCTCAAAATAATAGTCCTAATACACGAAAGGGAGAGCGCGTGCTCTCCCAAACCTGTCCATATCTATCAGGCAGTAAGTTTTTCTGCCGGGATGTTTTTGCAAACTTTGCAAACTTTAATGGTTTTGTCGTCAACCTTGATTTCATACATAAGCTTAACGCCGGTGCGCTTGCAGTTCGGGCATTGCCCTCTGCCGCGATTAGGCAGGCTTCTCAAGGTTTTACCGCGATTATTCTTTGCCATTTATAGCTCCTTTTGTGTATTCATATGATTTGAATCCAATTTGTAAAAGTGCATACTTCAGTCAATCTTTATTTTATAAAGACTTATCCTGAAAGCCAAAAAGCATTCTTTTGTCATTGTTCAAAGCCTTTATGATTGCAAAAGAGACGACGCGCACTCTTCATAAAATAAGAGCTTTATTTCATCATTATCATCTTTTTTGTAGAGCTCTGTTTACCGCTATTTAGCTTGAGGAAATATACGCCTGAACCCAAGGCGCGCATGTTGTTATCGCGTCCGTCCCAGACTATCCTGTGTTCGCCAGCCGGCAGCTTTGCATCTACTAAGTGTCTCACCAATTGACCTTTAAGGTTATAGACATCCAGCTTCACCGAGCCGGCATCGCTTAAAACATAGGAGATGGTGGTCTCAGGATTAAAGGGATTGGGGTAATTGCCGATGATCTTCGTGAGCAGTGCAGGAGCGGTTTCATCGTCAGTCGAGACGGCGCCGCTATGCACAGAAAAGCTATCAACCATGAATGCCGAAGCGTGATCGAATGAACTCTCTATGGCTATGAGAACTTCCTGATTGTCATACTGGGAAATATCGAAGCAAAACTCTGTCCAATCCGAAGGGCAGATGAGATAGTCTTCTCCTAAAATATATTCATATTGGTCTATTTGCTCCGGATCATTAGCGGTGGAAACGCCAATCCTAAAGCTGCTATCTTCATAAAGCGGCATGTATGATAAAGCGTGGAACTTCACTACGCTATTCGTGGTGAGTTGTATGCGCGGCGTGATGAGAAAGTCGTCGCTCATGCCGCCCATAATCGCGAAAGATGCCGCCATTTTATCTCCTTCGTGAGCCGTAAGATCGGTAAGCGGAGGTATGGTCACTTGCGGATTGAAAACCATGAAAGCAATCAGCGTGCCGCTACCCGTGAAATGCGCACCATCAATCGCCGAAGTCCTTAGTCTATCGACGTCTATAACAGTCCAAGGGTCAAAGGTTTTAGCGAAATTTGGGTAAGTTTCAAAGCTGTCTTCAAAGATCGCATCGGCAAGCTGTAAATTGACCGTGGCTGCGATGGTGGTTGGTTCGGAATCGCCGGAGCTATATACTGCGGATACTCCATAGATATGTTCGCCATTGGGCACAGAATGATGTTTGAAAGTTGTTGCCTGAGGATTGTTTATGAAAGTGATGAGCTCATCATTCATAAAGATTTCATAGCCGATAAACATATAGCTGCGCTCTTTTGCTAAGTTCGGAGCCTCCCAGCTGAGGCAGACATTTGTGCCGTTCACAGTTGCCTGCAGATTGGTGGGAGCTTCATACTCATCTGTGATTTCTGTATGGTCTATAGTAATGTCATCCAAGCAGATATGCTCGGAGGGATGATCAACTTCTGCATGAATTCCCAAGTAATAAATCCCTGTATCGGGTGCGAGGAATTCGCCGTAAAACTCTTGATAATCACCGTCGAGAACCCAGAGCGGGCGCATGACCTGAACAAGCTCTCCGTCAAATTCTTCGTTCTCGGAAAGCAGCGCTTGCAGCTGCACTCCGGCATCGGTGTCTTGTCGTGCCCACATCTTCAGGCTGTAGCCTTGACCTTCTTCGAGCATGATAGGGCGGAAGAGCGTGCTATTGCCTCCCACCTCAAGAACGGCGTTCCAGGCTCCGCTTCTCGGCGCGAGCGTTTCATTTGTATCCGCGTTTGTGCGCCAATGTATTTCAGGATGGGCTGTGCTGCTGATCTGATTCCATTTGTAGATATCAGAGGAATTATCGATATTGCCTTCCTCAAAACCTTCAAAGAAAGGAAATTCACTGATAGCGGGACTGCCGCCAAGGCAGGTCAGCTCAATATTATACTGCTCTGAACCATAGCTTACAGTGAGCGTAGCGGAGATATCTCCCAATTCTTCTGCAGTAGCAAAGATGGGGATGGCGAGGCTCTCTCCGCATCTTAAGGAAACGGGGAAGAGGGCAGGGTCATAGCTAAATAAAGCAGCTTGCGCGCCGGTGATCTCAAAATCGCTTGCCGCGAGGTTTATGCTACCCGAACCGATATTGGAAAGATTGATATAGCCTGGTGCAGAGGTCTCACCTAATAAGACTTCACCAAAGTCTATATGCGTGGGTGAAACCAAGAAATGCGGCTGGTTTCCGGGCTGTTGATAGTGAAATCTCATATTCGCGCGATTTCTGCCTACTCTTCCGGAGCTTGCGTTCATGCCGTTTATGTTCATGCTGTCAAAGCGTAAACTGCTGTTAAAAGTACTGAGTGTATAGGTGACGGAAGCGCATTGCAAATCATCATCGGGATATAGATCAGTTGTGATATCCACGATGATATTTGACTCTCCGTCCCAAGCGAAAGGCATTTGAAATTCATGATAGTTCCAGCCTTCTTCCGGCATGAATTCATCGTATTCACACACGGTTTGATAGTTGCCCGCTTCAAAATCTTCATCCAAAGCGTCGAGCTGGGTGTGCATCAGCCTTATTCTATAATTTGGCATGGGGAGGCAATTGTTTAAGAGCGCTACTTCAAAGCCCAAGCCGATGAAGCTTCCGGGGTTTATCCCCTCCGCGGAAAGTTCGTCGCCTAAGACCAAGTATTGCTGACGATATGCTTTGCTGAGCGTTCCATAGGGAGTGTGTAAACCAATATAGGTATTATGATAGCTGTCAAAGCCTATTTGATGGATTGAAGTTCCTGCCGGCAGAACTTGCACTTCAAGTCCATCGGTCATGTCGTTATCAGGATTCATGTCCCCATTTAGGCTCACCTTGCCATAGAGCGTGTGTGCGCCCTCGGCATCCGGCGTCCAATTGAGCTCAAAGGTATCGCTCTGGCCGGAGAGAAGCGATGTGCCGGGCACACTTGCCAAAAGAATGTTGTCATCTCGATAAAGCCTAACGGTGTAATTACTTTGAGGGTTCTGTCCCGTATTGTTTACAGTGATTTGATAGCTATTTTGCACTCCTGCAACGGGCATATCTGAGCCGGAAATAGATGTAGCTGCCATATCATTTTGAGGCATTGAAATTGGGAAGATGTTCACCACTGCACCTTGGTTGTTGGTAAATGTGTGAGACCCGGGATTAAGGTTATTCAGATAGTAATAACCGTCATAAGTTCCACCCCAGCCCCAATTGAAATGGAAGTAATTTGTGCCTTGATAGCCATCACAGAGGAAGGAGTGTCCGCCGGAGTTGCTGTATCCCTGATACATCATGGGGCGCGATGAATCCAGGTTTGATATCAACAGGTTTGCCCATTCCGAGGTGGTGTAGCTGCTGGCACTGCGAGTGGCTGCACTACTGTGAAACTTGAAATAATTTACCAAGGCATTTCTTGCATCACTTGAATAGGCTCCGCTCCCGTTTGGGGAGTAATTCATATTCACGGATACGCCGCAATGGTATATGATGGTTGCTATGTGTATGTTTTGCGTATATATGTAGTTCGGCATGTTGTGCCATTCATATACGGCTTCTCCAAAGTTTGCCGTTTGAACTCCATATCCCGTAGCGTAATAAGAGTGGGAGCCTGTTCCCGTTATGGGATGGTTCCATTTTTTCATGATCTGTGCCATGGTTGTTGCTACACAGCCTGCATAAACTCTGCCGCCGGGACCGTTGCTATCTTCCGGGCACAAAGCGTTGTATGGCCAGTTTTGATTCCATCTTGTAGCGCATAAAGGGGATACGTTGCGGTTGTATTCATAGCCTGAAAAGTCCTGATTTGCAAGTCTTTCCCAGTTTGGGTCTATTTCCCACTCGGGATGCTCTCTGATCTCTGCCATGCATCTGCTATATTCGCCAAGATACCAATCCACGTGTTCGGGGAGCTCTTCATAGGGGAAGGGTGTTTCGGTGGAATAAGCCAAGATGGGCTGGGATCTGTCGTCTGCTGCAACGAGCACGTAGCCCATGGGCTCGAAGCTGACTATATATAGATCCGGCTGAGGCATCTCATGTGCGGGGTATCCTTTTGTGGATTTCACGCTGGCAGGAGCCTTAGTGATATTATTAAAAAAACTAAGTGCAAGCCTTGTGGCAACACTTTCTTCTACTGCTTCCGCCCAGATCGTGCTCATCAGTGCGATGAACACAAGAATAAGTGCAAATCTTTTCATGGTCTCTCTCTTTGGTTATAAGCGGGTATTTATTTGATTTATAAGGCTGTTGTCAGCGTTTGATTCTAAGGTATTTAGGCTCTGGGCATGTGAAAATATGCGCCAAAGCATTGTGCTTGCCTTAACCGCTTAATCTTAGGGTAAGGCTTCTTTGAGGCGTGGATTATGTCAAGTTTTATATCGGCGGTTTTGGGTATAGTGTGCTTTTCTGAGCTTTGGTTAGCTCTGTTTGCTCTTGGGATGAAAACGAAAAAGGAGCCACAAGCGCGGCTCCTTTATATCTTTGGGGTTGTGAAGGCTATCTATTTCATCATTATCATCTTGCGTGAAGCGCTGTAATCACCGGCGTTCATCTTTAGGAAATATACTCCGGAGGCTACGGCGCGGTTGTTATTGTCTCTTCCGTTCCATACCACTCTGTGCTCGCCGGGGGGCATCTCGCCTTTTACCAAGTGTTTCACCAATTGGCCTTTGATGTTGTAGATGTCAATGCTTACGGCGCCGGCTTCTTTCATGTTGTAAGAAATGGTGGTTTCGGGATTGAAGGGATTGGGATAGTTGCCATTTAGCTGTGTAGTAGCGGCAGGGCTGATATCATCTTCAGCGGAGGTTGTATTGCCTACTCTCACTGAGAAGTTGTCAACATAGAATACGGAAGTATCATGAGATATGCAGTGTATTGCAATGAAGACCTGTTGGTTATCGTAACTGCTGATATCATAAGTAAACTCAGTCCAGTCGGTGGGAGCGAGTACGCAATCATCGCCGGAAACATAGCTATATCCGTCTAAGTTATTGGGGTCTGGTAAGGTGGATACGGCAACTTTGAATTTCTCCAAACCAAGGGCAGCGGTGCGTGAGCGAGCATGGAATTTAACGATACTGTTGTCTCCCAGCTGAATGCGCGGAGAGATCAGATAGTCATCATTCGGGCCGTTAACCGCTGCAAATGCTGCTGCCATCTTGTCTCCTTCAAAGGGGGGAATTTCCACTATCGGAGGCAATGTGCGCGAAGGATTGAAGATCATGAAGGCAAATGCCGTTGCGTTGCCGGGGAACTCTATGCCGAAAAAGCCGTAGCTCGAGCTTTCGTCTTGGTCTATCAGCGTCCAAGGATCAAAGGCGACGGCAAAGTCGGGATAGCTCTCAAAGCCATCTTGAAAGGCTATTGCTTCCAGGTTGTGATCGATCTCTACTTCTACTCTTGCCATCTGAGATTCACCTGTGTCATATACTGCGGTGATGCCATATTCATAGTAGCCGTTTGGCACGGCATATTGAGTGTAAGTGGTGAAAGTGGGGTCGTTGATTGAATCGAGAAATACGCCGTCTCTATAGACTTTGTATCCCATAAGGACGGCGGGGGAGGGCGCTATCATAGGAGCGTGATCATGTCCTGCGGGTGCTATCCAGTTTAGGATTACGTTATTTTCATCTATACTATAGCTCAAATTTGAGGGTGGTTCAAGATAGGTGGTGGTTACCTCAACGGGTCCTGCAGGGATGGATTCGCCACCATCATAGACGGCGGTGACGGTGTAGGAATAGGTTCCATACTCTGGGACTGTATCGGTATATATGAGCTCTTCGCCTTCATCGACGCTGCCTATAAGCTCTTCGTCGCGATAGAGGTTATATCCTGTGCGAGCGCGGGTCTTGGCGGACTCTGTGATGTGTTGAGTCGTGTTGCTTGTGAGTGATTGAGGCTGATCTGCGTGCACAAGTTCGCGCACTTCCGTGTCCACATAGGCTCTGATAGACCAGTTATAGGTATAGGTGCGCTCTATTTCTGTAAGCTCGCTCCAGCCGCCGAGTCTGATCATATTGCCTTTTCCGCTGAGCTGAGGGCCATTGTCGCAGCCTGCAGGGAAGCCTGTTTGAGGGTTGCATTCATAGCCAATCCAGAGTCCGTTATCGGCGGGGATGCTTACGGGCATGGTGAGCATTACTTCGTTCCATTGTCCGATTACGGGGGAGCTTACTTCTTGGATGTGAACGAGGGTGGTGGGAGCAGCTGGGCTCGTTCCTGTCCAGAGCTTGATGGTATAGATGCACTGGGATTCATGGGGCACGAAGCTTACCTTGGTGATGGCGCTGCCTTGGTAAGCAATCAGATCGCTGGCGTCATAGCGGTGAGCCACATCGAAGACGATGGGGAAGTCCAAACCAAAAGAATTGCTGATAGCATCATGATAGCACCAAGAGATCCAATCGCCGGTTGCAGGGGGATCCCAGGTGAGCGTGACGTCCATTCCATCCACGTCGGCTTGTAGGTTCGTGGGCGGCTCTAATGCTTCCAAGCCCATTCCGCTGAGCGATACTAAGTATTCACTGCGGTTAAGATCATCAGTGATGGTAATGGTTCCCGTATGCGTTCCTTCTTGGGTTGGCGCATAGATTGCCTCGAAAGTTAGGCTTGTGTCTGCATCAAGCTCTGCAGGGAGGGTGGGGAGGGTGCCTAAGCTCATCATAGCGCCGCTGATGGTGATCTCGTTGATGGTGAGAATGCCGTTGCCTATATTGGAGATGGTGAATTCTTGGCTTTCGAAGAGTCCTGTGTGAACTCCGCCGAAGTCATGGCTTTCCGGCGTGATGGCAAAGATGGGCTGTATTAATTCTATTTCTACTTCAACGGGTCCTGCGGGAGCGGATTCGCCTTCGTGATAGAGGGCTGTAACGGTATAGGAATAGCTGCCATAATCTGTAAGGGTATCGATATAGATGAGGTCTTCGCCTTCAGCTATGTTGCCGATAAGCTCTTCATCGCGATAGATATTGTATCCTGTAAGTGCGCGGGTTTTGCAGGGACTTGAAGAGGCGATGGCGGGTGTGTGTCTAACGCTGAGTTCAGCGAGGTTGTGGCTTGCGCTCTTCTTTGCTAAGCTGAATAGACTATTGCTTATTGCGTTGCCGATCTCATCGGGATTGCACCATGTGATCCATTCGGCTACAGAAGGTTCATTCCATGTGAGGGTGACGTCCATTTCATCTACGCTTGCTTGCAGG